>Ga0214164_1001193_pt1 | contig 15255 bp, 26 predicted proteins | sample TroBogepilimnion_13_FD_153003 | JGI IMG/M metagenome (GOLD analysis project Ga0214164, IMG submission 153003) | Freshwater microbial communities from Trout Bog Lake, WI - Practice 03JUN2009 epilimnion v4 | ecosystem: Environmental > Aquatic > Freshwater > Lake > Epilimnion/Euphotic zone ...
ATTATCTGTTTTTGATTTTCGTCGGTGAACACATAGTCTGCCAACAGTTTGGGTCGATACTTTTCAGTCCAAAGTTCTTTCATTGCTTTTCTTTTTTGTTTTGAGGTTGAGGTTGTTTTTTCTTGTTACCAAATATTCGATCCCATCCATCGTCATACTTTTGCTTGTCGGTAGGACGTTGCTTACTTCCCTTGCTCATTGCTTGATTCCATTAAGATTTGTTTTTGATGTTCTTGTTGCGTTTGTACAAACTCGCGATGCTCACGATCAAAGCGATGTACTAGATTCTCAAAGATGGCCATTATGGCACTTAACGGAAAGAACACCAGTGCCAAGGTGGCAATCAACACAATGCCAGTGATGTGTATAAATTTAACATAAATTAAAAATACAATTTCCAATATCAAGTTCCAATAACCTTCCACTCCGTAGGCATTGATTTGCTGGTCGATATCACGCTCGTGATACTGTCGATGTGTTTGTATGTGTTGCTTGAAATCTTCGTTCAATGCCGAACTACGTGCATTCAAAATATCAATCAAACCTCTATATAAATGTAACATTACAATCTCCATTCTTTTTTTGCTTGTGCCCAAACTTTTTTGGGATTTAGTATAGTCCATACCGTTATTATAACAGGTGTTGCCAGTAGCAACAACCAAGTTGGAAAAGTTGCGGGATGATGTGGGCAACGTCCCTGTCTATAGTCGCACTCGGCGCTATATTCTTTGCGACATGTCGAGCACTTCATTTCAGTTGAAATTGTTTTAAAACCGAATCGGCTTGAGCAAAATCGGTGATAGGAACAGGATCTTGATCCACCGATACTGCTCGTATTGCAAGTCCAGTGGGAGTTGTTGGGTCATAAGACAAAACTATGTTGTGCGTTTTTGCATTCCAATAGTGTCGATCGCCTAGGTTGATATTAACTGTTTTAATTTTGGTAACGTCGTTAGTCATCTTTTTAGTATATTAATGAGTCGTTGTTGTTCTTGCTCGTTAAGCCAATTCTCTTCATCGGCATAAGTGCTAGAGGATTCTAAACTTTCTTCAATAAGCCATTTGAGTTGATACATTTGTTGTTTAATGGGCCACTGATTCCATCCGGTCAAGTGCGAGTCATTCATTTCTGAATGCATGGCACGAATACCGCGAGTAATAGATGCGATGTCGTATCTACTTTGATATCCCATATTAATCGTGCCGGGCTATGTTAACACTGGTTGAAATAGTGTCGTCATATGCTGGTGGTTCGTCACTGATCATGAGTATGTCGTTGTTGTCTACTCGGCGTAGACTTTTCTTTTCGCCATTGACCTCAATATCATTGGCACGTGTCCAACGTCCATGTGACACCAGTATCCATTGCCCCACCTCGACATCTTGTTGTTCGGGACCTACTGCAAACACTTGACACCAACGTGGCCTAATACCATCACTCTTGCCATCATCGTTTAACAGTATGACTCCGCTGCTTAGTTGTCTTCCACCAAATTGCATTTCGGTGACTAGCACGTGATCTTTTAATGCACGTAGACTTTCAATTTTTTTTGGTGCGTATGCCGGTTTTTTCATTTAAATCCTTTGCGGTCCTTTTTGTTCTGGAATCTTATGCATGTCGGGGTCTAACAGTTCTTGTTTGACTGTGACTTGTTTGGCAATGCTATCGGCCAAGCTGCCTCGTAATTTTGGCTCCACTGGTTTAATTTCTTCTTTTACCTCGGGTGGATCAAAACTGGTGCCATCGGGTGCCACGTTGTTAATATTGTTATCACTGGCAATCGGGCTTTGCATTTTTGGATACTGTTGATTCATTCTTTCGTTCCTTGTTTTAACTATTTGTCCGCCTTGCCCCAGTTCATCGCCACGGGCATTGATCTTCATGTTTCCTACAGCAATACTTTTTTCGTTAGATAAACGTAAATTTTCCATATCTACCAGTTTACCTTTACTTGATCTATGTAATTGTCCCATATCTTTTTCCTCGTTATTTTAAAAATTCTCGTATGTCAAGATCATAGTACATGCTGTTGATCTTGTGCACTCTCAGCAAGTATAACACATAACTGGCTACACTGCTACCACGACCTAGGCCCCAGATTACCGAATTGGCTCGCATAGTGTCCACAAAGTATTTGAGATACCTAAGCAAATTAAATAAATCCCGCTCTTGATACAACAGTAGTTCTTCGCCAACTCGTTGCAATTCAGCGTCGGTTGAACATAAATCTAGTATATGTTTGGCTATATCCAAGTCTCGATACTCTGCAGGCATGTGCCATGTTTGTTGTTGTGCTTGATGAAACTGCTCTATAGAGATGCCATCCCGGGGTGTTGCATACTGTTTCACTTGCGAAAATCCACTGTAGGTCTGCATGACTGCGGTGTTGTAGGGCAAACTGTCGGTGACTTGAAACCGCGATAGATCCAGATCGGGATTGACATAAAGCAGGTCGCAAAGTTCTCGAGTGTCAGTGTAGGCCTGTCCGTAACTGTCGTAGTTCATTGTATGTCAATTATACTTCTAAGGTTTTTATCGTCTTTGCCTTTGTTTAATTTCTCTTGCATTTCCTTCATGGCTAGAGCTTGACGTCGTTGTGCTTCTTCTTGATAATCCTGTATTAAAATTTGCAATTGCGGAATAATGCCTTGAGGACCAAACTTGTAGGCCTGGGCAAAACGTTTGCCTAACTCATTTTGTTTTTTGTATAACTCTTCGTCACTGAATTTTGATAAGTCTTGTCCAAGTGGGTGCATAATAGAAAACTCCTTACACTAGTATATATTATTTACTGTAAGGAGTCAAGAGTTTTAGAGTAATATTACCAAGATGTTGAATTGGCCAAGAATCTATTCCAGGTGTTGGTTCCGATACATATGTAAACCCAAGTTACGCCGCCTGAAGTTCTCCAGGCCAATTGTCCAGGAGTTCCAGTAGAACTAGATGTCGGCGGATAGTAAGAACTTGATGTACCTGTAGAACTTAAAAATACATTGCCATATGCATGTATGCTTTGATCGTTTTCAATTCCAAGTGCCTGACTAACAGCTTGCACACCTTTGTTTCCATCAACTGCGGTGTAAAATGCAATATTACCACCTAGTCCATATGAGGTATTTGATCCAGTGGCGTAAAACCCAATTCTGCTGATCTGAGTAAATGTGTTTCCGGCAAATGTAGTTCCACCAGCTCCGTTACCGGTAAATGTTACAGCATTGATATATCCCAATTGATCTCCGCTGCTGACTGGCCAAACATTGCCCACTGCCAAATTTCCACGGGCACTGGTGATATTATACCCAGCAGCGTCGCCAGTGTCCAACATGCTATAAACCACATTGGACAATGTCAAATTACCAATACCAGTTGAGCTGTAAGCTCCTTGAGACACAACAGTATTTCTTCCAGCATCAGATGCAATAGCAGTGGCAATTTGACTGCCATCAAATCCCACAAACAAGGTGTTAACAACATTGTCATTGAAATAAAGATTTGGATCACGCAAAGTGGCCTTGTTGCGTGTAAGATCCTTGATAAACAGATTGTTTCCACCATCAACAGTGCTAAATTCAAATATAAAATCACCAGTGGTGTCAAATGTAATTGTTCCACCATTTGTACTGGGTAGCCATCCTGCAATGTCACTAGCACCAATTGTGACTGAACTTGGAAGATTAATGGTATAGGCCACGTTGGTAATGCTGAACCAAACCAACATTGATGCATATTGTCCTGTGCTTGGCCAATTGGAAAAACTCACAGTTTGCAAAGTTCCTGCGCCTGGGGCTATTCTTTGCATACTGCCCTGACTGTAATCAAAACTCAATGTCGAGTTAGAGGTATAAGTTCCTTGATCTTTGTAGCTCAAAGAGGGTGCAAACAACTGCGGATACTTCAATTGATTATAGCTCATGTCATTGTTAATTGAGCCACCAGTTAGCGGGCTAGATAACAATGCCTTGCTTTGCAGATCGCTGATTTCGGCTGCTGCATATGTGAAATTGTTTAGAATATTTGTAAAATTATCTCTAAATCCTTGGCTGTCATTATCTTGTCCGGCAATTGGATAATTTCCGTTGATATTGGTTGGGTTAATGTTTGATGACATTGTTTAAAAACTCCGGTGTATACTGTATTTAGCTTACTATATTTATTGGATAACATTCATCTTGGGGAATTTTATATATGCACCCCCCACTTCGGGATTTTGGTAGTTATCTCTACGACTGATAAATTTGGTGTTATTGTTATCAAATTTGGTACGGGTCAAGCTATTGTTGTAGTAAGTGGAAGCAGTAATGTAGGCTGGCACAGTATTTCCGGGTTGTAGAGAAGTACTATAATAGACTATGGTGTTATTTTGACTGATTCCATAGTTGACCTGTACAAACTGTCCGGTATCGATTGATCGAACAAAACTCAATGTAACTACATTGGTTGGAGAAATATTAATTTGCCAAACTCCTGCCCTTTGATTGGCCACCGTAGAATTCAGAGAATGCTCAAGATATCCCGGAATCACAGTAGTTCCCGATGGGGTTACTAAATTCCATCCATTGTTGTTGTAACTTGGCTCGATTACAAAATTTTCTTGTTGCATAAAAATCAAAGTGTCTCCGGTGTTAAAATTCAACACTCCATCAAGTCCGCCTAGGGCTTGTATTTGTGCAACCGTGGCATTATTGATCAAATCAAACGGCAGTCCTTTGACCCCGTAACTCACCGACGTTGTGACAATTTCGGCTCGAGTAATACGATCAAATGTTGTTTCTTCCCCTGAGGTAAATCGTTTTGTAGATATGTTATAATTACGGCTTAAACTATTGTCCAAATTGTATCTATCAGCTACAAAATCAATGCTATTAAACACTATGCCATTGGCCTTTAGTCGGTATGCAATCAACGCACTTGCTCCCGGAATGGTGTACGCCAAAACAATTGCCCGAGTGAATCCCAATTGTTTGTGATTTGTTTGTGGACTGCTCATCCACGCCGGAATTGAAACTTGATTTTCGTAGCCCAAAGCAGACCCTACTACACTGGTCATATTGTCAAAACTATTTAGATAAACATTTGCAGAAATATACTGATCATATTTATAATTGGCCGGACTGGAACTGACTTTGGTTATGGGATTCACGCTCACTGCCGAGTCTTTTAATTCTATATAAACCACTTCATACTTTACATTAAAGTTGGCATCTAGGGCTCTTGCAGTTTTGACATCACTGAATTCAATTCGTTTGTTATATGTGTTTGTTTGTATGGTTGCGTAATATTCGTCTATAGTACTGGGATTCAGACCAGAAATAAACAGACTTCTTATATCCCGTGCACGCCCAAACCAAGGATCTGTACTGCGGTATATTAAATTTTCAGGGAATATTTCTGTATTATTAACAATGTTTAAAAATGTTTGGCGTTGATCAATAGTGGGCAACGCCTTTAAATATAAATTTTCGTAAGGTGTTTTGTTAAAATTATTGACCAGCACAGTAAACATCTGTGTGCTGGTGGCAGTGCCATCAGTAGTTGAAGCCACTGCTGTAAATGTGTATGTATTGTCAAATGTGAGAGTCCCGCCATCAATTGTTGTGTTACCCAAATCCAAACTAAAATATTCAAAACTGGTGCGACCAACAATTAGCCCCGAACTCAATAATGATAACCCTTGGGGAAGACGAGACTGGCCATCCAAACTATAAGTCAATGTTTTATTGGCATTACTTTTGGCCGAAATACTGAGCTCACTAATGGCACCATTGTCAATTGAACCAAGATTGCTGGTTGTAGTCCAGGTGATTGTGTTATTGATATTGCCCAAAACTGTTAAAGTATACTGAACCGGCACGCTTATGTAACTTGGGTTTTGAGTCTCGTAAGCAGCAACTTCAAATGTGTAAGTCTGTGTTGCTGCTGCTTGACTACCAAGGGTGCCAGTCAGCCATCCGGTATTGGGGTCAATTGCCAATCCAGTTGGCAACGCCAAACTGCTTTGGTCAAACCCGAGAGAATCAAAATTGGCCGAATCAAATCCTGAGGACAAGCTGCTGACTATTTCGTATGTGAGTGCATTGTTGTTTGGATCTATTGCATCAAATTTGAAAGCAAAATTACTGTTGCTACGAATAGGTGTAACTGATAAAGCTTCAGGGGGAGTAGTTATTATGGGCAAGTAAAGATTGTCTTCGTCTACGGTCAGTGTTGAATCAATAGTATCTATATTTGTGTCCGAGGTCCAAGTATCTTTGGCCACCACATAGAGTTTATAGGACAAAACATCAAAATTGATACCATCAAATACCTGTACTGTAAAATGATAAGAGTTACTTTGATATCGCGCAGCCGCATCGTAGCCAAATTCGTTAAACGGGCTTTTTTCAAACCCCACAACTCCAGCGTTACCAACTTGTGGTAATGGAGTAACAAATCCCGAAATTAATCCACTACTGCTCAATGTCAATCCCGGGGGCAAACTACCTCCAACCAAGCTCCAAGTCAATGTTGCATTGGGATTTACTTCCACCGCCTTCAATTGTAGGCCAATGGAAGGTGGATTGGGATTAAAATAAGTTCCATCAAAAACATCACCCAAATTTGTAACACGTGGCTCAATCTGCGGCGGAACAATGTTTGATATGGTTAACTTAAATGTGTTATCGGATACCAAAGGTGTTGGCGTGGTCGAGTCACTGGCACGTATGGTAAAAGTATATCCGCGATTTAAATTTGCAACATTGGTTAGAATTGGTACACCTTGTAAATTACCATCAGCAGTCACATAGATGCCTGGCGGAAATTTTCCGGCTAAAAATTTATATGTGACATTACCGCCTGCAGGATCGTGTGCGTTTAGTTGTAATCTATAAAACTCATTTTCTGGAATGAGCCCTAGACTACCTCCGGGTGTTTGCCAAATTGGGTGTGCCATTACAGTATAATCGCTTCTATTAATTTTGCACCTAGGCTAATATCTGTTTCGAGTGCAATTGCAAAACTGTATGCTCCTGCAGCGTATTCTGCATACCCAACTTGGTGACTGGTGCTTAGGCGTTGACCCTTCATGATACTACCCCAAACTTTAACAGGCACACGTCCTTTTAACGCAATGGGTTGACCAACAGCACCACTATTCATTAGATACGCAGGGTCGGTAGATATAACACCTATTACATTATCTTGCCCGTGATCATAGCAGGCCGTGACTTCGGCAGAGCCACCGACTACAACAACTGTGCCTGGTTCATATTCTTGATCGGTTAGATAATTTTCTGCCAAATCGGCGTACTTGGCTGATGTTGATGTGCCTACAAAAGTTACACCGTATATGTTATTAAACCATGTGGAACTTGACCCTAAATTGACACTGGTATTGGCTCCAGGAATTATGCCACCTGAATTGATGTTGATGGTGTTAAAATTACCAGTTACACTATAAAGATTATTCCACCAAGCACTGCTTGTTCCAGAAGTCACTGAATTGTTGGCATTAGGGGTTATGGTACCACTGCTAATACTATTGAAAGTACCGCTTGCGCCAGTATTGCCAATAGTGGCAGCATTTACGGTACCAGCAGTTACCAGCCCGGTCAAGGTGGCAGTTGCCCCGACATGCGCAGCACTGGTGTTACCAATAGTGGCAGCATTTACAGTTGTTGCATAAACTGTGTTTGTTGTCAATGACGCAACAACAGTCAGCGTTGAACCTATATATGCTGCTCCTCCAATGCCGGCTCCTCCAGACACAACCAATGCTCCTGTTGTTGTGCTGGTACTTGCAGTGGCATTGCCGGCATAAAAAGATCCACCAGCAATAGTTCCAAGTTGCGTGCCAACAGGAGACCCACCAGCACTGTCTGAATAATTTACCGATGAATAATAAGCAAAGGCATTTGATAGCACACCCAATCCGGTTATCATTCTACCAGCAAAAGCATGACTATCGCCCGAGCCGGCTGAATCATAATAGTGGAATACTGTACCAATATTGCTTGTGGTCTGCGAAGTCAACGCTGCTAGTGTAACTGGAGTATTCAAATCAATTACAGCAGTGGTTATAACACCAGATGTGTTTGCCGTTAAATTTCCTGTAACTATTAAATTTCCAATAGTGACTTGCCCGCCAACATTTAGCGCTCCCCCAATTCCAACTCCGCCAGTTACAATCAAAGCACCTGAATTGGTTCCACTTGATACAGTACCGCTAGAAATAGTTGCTGTGCAAGCAGATAGTGGCCCGGTTACTGCAATGCTGGTTGCCACACTGAGTGCTGCACCAAAGTTTGCATTCCTAGTGACGCTCAATCCACCCGAGGTAATGATGGCACCACTGCCAGTACCCGAACTATCTGTAGTATTGGTGACGTTTAAAATGCCCTGGGTGTTGATGTTTCCGCCAACTCCTAGGCCTCCAGTGATTACAACTGCACCTGTTGTGGAACTGGTGCTTGTGGTTGCTGCTTGAAAATTGGATTGTAAACTTACATTTCCGCCTGGAAAGCTAACAGCACCAGTGGCCACTGCACTGCCATTAATGTAGACGGTGTCAGAGCCGTAAAAATTTAAACTTCCAACATGACGATTAGTAACTGTGATATTTGCAAAAACGCCATAAGTGGTATTGGCATAGGTGCTTTGAATAGAATTCACCGCAGTGACTACATTGCTAAAACTATTGTTGACCTTGATAAAGGCATTTTGAAGAGTATCACCAGTACCATCATTAGCAGAGGTTCCGGTGTATACGGGTGAAATTTGTACGCTCATAGTCCAATTACCTAAATATTGTAGTATTTAGCCAATTTGGATTGCTAGAGACCGGCAGATTTTAATCTTTGTGCTATTTGATCCAATGCCTGACTAACAGTATAAACACTGCTGTTCCAGTTGAGACTGTTGCCCATGGTGTAACTTTGTCCGGCAGTATTTCCGCCAATGATGTCGTTTATTGTCAGTATGATATTGCCCTGTCGTCCGGCAACATATTGAACCGGAGCGTTTACTGTGACACTGCCTGACGCAATGTTTGCAAAATTGTTGTTTATTGTTTGGAAGGCAGTGCGTAAAGGATCGCCTGTGCCATCACCGGGACTGGAGCCTATGTTTACATTACCAAATGGATACGACATAAAATACTACCTAATAGTAGTATTTAGCCATCAAGCAGGATTAAAACTACTGCCGCACCCGCATGTGGTTTGTGCGTTGGGATTCTTTATAGAGAAACTAGCACCCATTAGGTCATCTCGGTAGTCAATTTCGGCACCCATCAAGTACTGCATGCTCATTGAGTCCACTAGAACTTTTACCCCCGATTCGTCAAGGGCAAAATCGTCTTCGTTGGCCACTTCATCCAAGGTAAAGCCGTACTGCATGCCACTACAACCACCGCCTTGTACAAATATACGTAGTTTAAGTTCGGGGTTGTTTTCTTCTTCAAGTATGACTTGCAGTTGCTTTGTTGCGTTTTCGGTTAATTTAATCATTTGTTTGCATAAATCCTACGGTTGACTGCTTCCCAATCGACGATACGCCAAATGGAATCTAGATACCGGTCTTTCTTTGAGCCATAGTCCAGGGCCCAAGCGTGTTCCCACCAATCCACCAGTAGTGCTATATCAGTTTTGATTTGATGGTTTTTAATTGTTTTTATTTCCCCACTGCGACTGAGATATACCCATCCCGAGCCCTGTATCTTCATTGCAGCTGATTTGAAATCTTTTTTGAAATCTAAAAAGTTATCAAATTTTCTGTTGATTAAGGCCAAACTGGCTCCAGTGGGAGCATTAGCATTTCGAGGGGCACGTAGTTGGCCAAACCAAATATCGTGCAGATAAGCCCCGGCTCGGTTAAAAGCAGGATCACCTTCGCCTTTGTTGAAACGATCCACATAGCCTCGGTACAATTTGCCGTAGTGATTGTCTATGTTTGATTTACTAAGCACAGGGGCCAGCGCACTGCGACTGTAATCAAGTTCGCATTGCTCAAGATGTTCTTTAGTTTCAATTAAGGTTATTAGGTCGCGTATGTCTTGCATATGTTATTTATTGCGATACACCACTCGACCGCGAGTCATGTCATAGGGCGACATTTCAACTTCTACACTGTCGCCTAATAATATACGTATATTATTTTGTCTAAGTTTGCCACCTATTGTGGCCATTATTCGATGCTGATTTTCCAACACTATTCTAAACATGGCGTTGGGAAGAACCTCTTCCACAACGCCAGCCATTTTAATTAAATCTTCTTTGCTCAACGGTTTATCATCTCCTCATATTACTTATAGCAATTGCATCTTCAGAGCAAAAGACTGGAACTGCATTGCTTTTATGAAGTGTTGCAACACCGAGCATTTTATCGCCGGTGTATTGTGGTATTGCCTTGCTGGCCACTGCACCCGAATGCCCGGTGTCCAAGCTCTTGATTTTAGCAGTTTCACGTCCCACTGGGGCTGATAACTTGTAAGTTAGTGCCGGAGCTCGCATGGCACGATTTACCTTCTTGGCTTCAATTTCGGCACCTTGACGCTTGAGCAATTCTTTCCACTCTGCATTCAAACGCTCGTATTCGCGCTTTTGTTCTGAACTCTTAAATTTCATTTTGCCTCGGCGTTTGCCAGTTGTGCTGAGCCAAGGGCCTTCTAAATGCATGGTCATAACATCACCTATATTAGTACATCAGAAGTTAATTATACTATCAATATTGATTTGTGTCAATCGGCACCACATTGACCTGTTGCATCTCTGCAACACTGTTGCGTATAACTGTACCAAGGTTCAAAGCTGCCTGTTGACTCAAAATCAAAGTGCTTTCCTGTCTAACATAGCCCCGAGTCAACATACTCCAAATTTGTCGCCAACGACTAACTCTGTACCAAGGACTTGAAGTTTCTACGTAAAACGTAACTGTGACATTTTGCAGTTCCTGATCTGATTCGTCGCCTACTTCGATCCACATCTGCGGATAGTGATCAATTCCGCCACACTCGCATGCAATTGTGTAACTTCGGGCCGTGCCCCAATTACGATTCAACATGATTCCTACTGCAGGTTTTTGAGCTTTCATTGGATGGGTCCTATAGTGTTTTGTGGTCTATCAAATACTTTTGTTGCTGGTAAATTTTGGCATGTCATTAATGCAACAATGCTTAGAAAAATCAATAGTTCTTTCATCGATTCAGTACCCTATCGGCCAACATTCGCCCCACATATTCGGGATCTTCAATTTCCAACATTTTAAAATCGGGTCCAGACATGACGTATTTTTCGCCCACAATAAAGATATGGTCCCGCCACCGTGCTCGCAAGGCCTCTGCCAATTCAGCGTCGTCGCGTCCTTGTGCCAAAAATGTGTTGGTATCGGCATCAAAAAAGTAAATGACATCGCCGTGTTGTTCGCTCTTGACCGGATGTATTATGGAACTTAAATATTTCTTTACCTGTTCACCAGTTTCGCTTACGTCTTGTGCGAATTCAAAAAACCCAAGTATAAACCTTGTCAGTTTGTAGACTGCATAAAATATCAGTGCTTGGCCACAGGCCGTTACAAATTCATTAAACTCCATCTTCGCTCCTTAAATGTCATATTTAATTGTACTACAAATCTCAATAAATGTCAAATAATAGATAAATATTTGTGTAGTTCGCGATACTGGAAATATCCAACTACCCTAACAGTTGTAAAGGAACTATCAGCAATGTTATTTATTCACCCACCTAAAGTATACTCAATATATCGTGCCACCAATACTATAAACGGTAAGGTTTATATTGGATTTGATTCAAATTGGCCAAAAAGAAAATCCGAGCATAAAACAGTTTCAAAACATGCCCAATTCAAATTTTATAATGCTATACGAAAGCATGGGTGGGATAATTTTGTATGGGATATAATATATCAATCTTTAGATCACGACCATTGCCTAGATGTAATGGAACAGTATTTTATCGATCAATACAACTCGATTTGTAATGGATATAATTCTACCCGGGGCGGAGCCGGTGGTGCTAGTGGTGCCAATTGGTGGAATAACGGGATAACGCAATTATTCACACAAACCCCTCCTGATGATACATTTGTAAAAGGCCGCCTTTATTATAATAATAAAGGTAGTCAAATTGGTGCGGATATTCAAAGAGGAAAAATTTGGATCAATGATGGCACTAACGAAATAATGGTACCGCCAAGTGCCCTATTGCCCGTGGGATATGTTGCTGGGCGACTCGCCAAGGCTTTTGCTAATGGGTCCGGACGTCATAATGCAAAAGGCAGCAAATGGTGGAATAATGGCACTAATCAAATTATGTCAATTGACTGCCCCGGATCAACCTGGGTTAGGGGTCGAATTCGGGACGGTGGATCTATTAGTCGCAATCCCATTCGTCGACATCAATTAATTGCCGAGACTGAGAATCTATAGTAAACCCTCTTGGGACAAAATTATCAGCGATTGCCTCATAGTATTTGTATCCTCGAGGATTGCATAATATTCTAGTATCTCCAACCAAGTAATTGAATCTATCATGGGTATGTCCGTGGACAGCCACTTTGATCTCGGGATTGTCTAAAATAAATTCGCTTAAGTCACTGCTATAAGCACCATTCATGATAACATCTTTCTGGTACCTAGGTTTAGTGCTCATTTTAGTCGGGCTATGGTGTGTCACTAACACAACCGGCAACGGGCCGCCCTCTCTCTGTTTATTTTCCGAAAGTGCAAGTTTAAAGTATTCAAGAGTTTTAAAGTGCTCCTTGACCGTATACTCGGGTTGTAGTCTGTGGTACGCATGTTTTTCTTCATTAAACATAGTTATTTGGCGGTAGTCATTCATAGCACCCTGCATATGATACAGGGTCAATGAATCTTGTTTGTTCATGTCAGTCCACAATGTGCCGCCTAAAAACAATACCCCATCCAATTCATAAGACTCTTTTTCCAGTAAATGAATATTACTAGGCAATTGGTTTTTAATATGACCGATAGTCTTATGGAATTGAAACCTGTAATGTTCGTGATTACCAATTACATAAATAATTTCTCGATATTTTTTACTACACTCTTCTAATAGAAATCGATAATATCTATCGGGACGTTTATCCTCTCGTTCATGCTCAAGCAGAACCATATTAGGATTATACATTTGCTCGTTAATGTTTTTCGCCTCACATAAATCACCAGCAATGATCAATACATCCCCGCCTGGTAATACTAAATCAGCAAAGTCGATATGTAAATCACTGCATAGGTCTATTTTTAATTTTGTCATAATATAATCCTTTTCTATACCTTATTACCTAATCCCACATGCCACGGTAGTATTTGGCAAACAATCTCAAACCATTTGCAATACGTTCTTCAACTTCATGAAAACCTTCTCGGTCAAATCCCTTGTCGGTGTGAAATACATCTTCCCAATCACTGTCGGGATGCAGGTGCTCAAATGTCCAAATTATCTCATCTAGTATCCAAGCCCAACGCTCGTGTAGGGTATTATCACAATAGCCGTTGTTGGGTCCGGCCTCTTCTGTAGGATACAATGCCTCAGGACAATCTACAGGATCCGATAGGGGACTGCCGTGTTTGTCTGCTCGAAGTTGTTTCAACATGGGCAAAATAATTACTGCCAGTGTTGCGTCCATGCTCCAAGTATCATATCGGTCAATTTTGACATACTGGATCCTGGGATGTATACGATCTAGAACCCATTTTATGCCTTTACTGATGGGCTCAATTCGATCTGCCCAACGTTCAACCCATTCGGGATATGGTGGACTGTCTTCTCGAGCCCAGTCACACCAAAAGAATATTCGTTCCATTATGGTATATGGACTTATCCAGTGATTGCGATAATTAGAAATATAAATTTTCATACTTGTATTATAGCAGGTTTTTCATTATGTGTCAATTTCAAATAAATACTTATATGAAAATAACCGAAATTATTGCCGAAGTTGACATGAGTCGTAGACGTTTCCTCAGACGAGGTGCTGCCGCTTTGGGAGCCGCCGCAGTTGGTGCCGGAGCCCAAACCTTGGTCAATCCTGAAACCGACTTTGCACCGGGTGCCGGTGACCTAAACCGAACCGATTTCATGCACGGAAAACCTGTGGATATTGGTGCCAATAGACAAATGGTTAGATATCGATCCGTTGACAACGGGCCTAAATTTGTTGGTGTTGATCAACACCTAACCGACAAGGACACTGTGGGTGCCGGAGTTGGTGGCGGAGGCACTAGCAAACGAGGTCAGTTGGATTTTCATGCACAACACAATTTTGATGACAACGGTAAAAGCATACGTGGCAGCGTTGAAGTTGATCCTGCAGACTCTAAGAAAACACGATTTGGCGCCAAACTAAACATTCCCTTTTGAATATTTCAGTAAAAAAATCAAGTACTTTTGCTCGTCCACAACAGTGTATTCGGTACTTAATCTATCCATGTCATGACGGCTCAGTGCAAGTTGTATGCCATATGCATCAAAAAAGAACTTGATGGTTGCTAATGTGCTGGTGCAGTGTTCTTGACCTTCGGCATCTCTACATTCACGCATGGCACGCCAAAAATCAGCTTGACCCATAACTGTGTCTAGTCTGCGTTCGTGACTGCTGTATAATTCGTTCATAGATAAGTCAATGCAAACAAGGTGGCCAATTCTTCTTGATAAAATATAAACCTGGTTTGTGGAGGTCCAGGTTCAAGTTCAAGGTAATTAAATATACCACTTGGTTCATATTTGAAATCAAAGTCCCGGCCCTGAACCCAGCCACGCTCACGAAGTTGTTCCACAATGTCGATTATGGCCGGAGCCCGATGATGCGGTATCACTACTTCAATCATGACCAGGCCAACAAAAACATAGTTATTTCGGCATCGTTTCTAAAACGCCAAGTGTCAAAACTCATACGTCGTCCACAGTCATGTTCCTGGCTCCACTTGTGTATGGGATCCATGTCGGCGTCACGTAAACCAATTTGGCCGGGATTGGAGTAGTTCCAGTGTTGCAGGGTGGCACGTAGTTCTGTGCCGTTTCTGGTCCAAAGAATTTTGTTCATAACCACATCAAGGTAAAATAACTTGCATCCGCAGGATTTTGAAATCTAAAACTGAAACCTTTGACGCCTTCCAATCCACTGAGGTGATATTCTCCGCCTATAGCCGTTTCAATCCAGTCCAGGATTCTTCTAATAGGATATCTAGGGCCATCCAACACGTCGTCCCAGAGTATGACGACTTCGTGCCAGTCTTCGGG
>Ga0214164_1001194_pt1 | contig 15248 bp, 30 predicted proteins | sample TroBogepilimnion_13_FD_153003 | JGI IMG/M metagenome (GOLD analysis project Ga0214164, IMG submission 153003) | Freshwater microbial communities from Trout Bog Lake, WI - Practice 03JUN2009 epilimnion v4 | ecosystem: Environmental > Aquatic > Freshwater > Lake > Epilimnion/Euphotic zone ...
ATATACCGTCAATCGAATCTTTACCAGAAGAACATTATGCTAAAGTATATGTCAATGAACGTCAAATTCCTAAACACTTCTTTTCCGACCTTTATTATGCTGAAGACTTTAAAAAATTTATAGCATCATTGAATATCGAAAAAGAAGGATTGATTGATAATGATCCTAGATTAATTATACCATTTTATGATAGCAATAAAAACTTAATAGCAGTTCAGGGTCGTGCTTTAGGTAAATCTAAACTACGATACATTACTGTGAAGTTATCTGAAGATGAAAATAAGTTCTTTGGGCTTGATAGGATCAACACAGAGAAGATGATTCGAGTAGTTGAGGGTCCTATAGACTCAATGTTCATTGAGAACGCCATAGCGACTGCCGATTCAAATCTGAATGCGGCAAATAAGATATTCGACAAATCCAAAATTGTTTTGATTTTCGATAATGAGCCTAGAAATAAAGAAATTGTGAAATTGATGGAAAGGGCAATTGAAGAGCATTACAATGTTTTAATTTGGCCTGAAATGATAGAATCTAAAGACATTAATGATATGATTTTAAATGAATTTTCGGCAGATGTGATTGAAGATATCATCGAAAAACATACATATGTGAATTTAAGGGCAAAGATGGAATTTGTTAACTGGAAGAAGGTATAGAATAGCTATATAATAGACCATGGAGGTGAATGAATGAATAGTAAAATTAAAGAAACGGCAAACTCATTATTCAAAAAAGATGGGTTTTATGTTTACGAAAATGCGATTAGTCAGGATACAGTAGAATTGATAAAAACACAATTTGAAATGCATATGAATACAACAGCATTTAAAGATGGTGTCAAAGAATTAAATTACAAAACGATTACAAAATATTCTGATAAGCAAGTACCTCATTCATACCCAATATATGGACATCACGCATTTGATAGTCTGATGATAACAATTCAACCAAAAGTTGAAGAAGTTACCGGATTAAAATTATTTCCATGTTACACATATGCAAGAGCAATGTTTAAGGGTGCTATTATGTTAAAACATAAAGATAGGCCTTCTTGCCAGTATTCAATTACCATGTGTATTGATGATGATAAAGATAATGAATACCCAATCTTTATGGAAAACTATGCCGGTGAAGTGCATGAAGTTTACCTTGCACCAGGTGATATGATAGTGTATAATGGAACTGAATTGAGTCATTGGCGTGAACGATATCTTGGTAAAAGGCAAATACAAGCCTTCTTACATTATGTTGATGCTAACGGAAAATACAAAGATTATAAATTCGATAAACGACCTATGTTAGGTCTACCAGCAGAAACTAAACAATGAATCGTGTGAACTTAATAAACTATTCTCAAGGGAATAATGGTAATTTATTGGAACAGGTTGCCTATGCGGCAAGAGTTTCAAACCCATCAAATCAAAATAATAACAACACTGCTGAAAAGCTGGTTCGTTATCTCATAAAAAATCAACATTGGTCTCCACTAGAAATGGTAAGCGTATGTTTAGAAATAAACACTACAAGAGACATTGCAAGACAAATCCTAAGACACCGTTCATTCTCATTTCAAGAGTTTTCTCAACGATATGCGGATGTATCACAACTTGGATTTGAATTAAAGGAGGCTAGATTACAAGATACAAAAAATAGACAAAATAGTTTCGAGACTGATAATTTAGCATTACAAGCATGGTGGGAACAATATCAAAATAAAGTTTTAGATGTTTGCAAAGATGCGTATGAATTTGCTTTAAATAAGGGTATTGCTAAAGAACAAGCAAGAGCAGTTCTTCCAGAAGGCATGACTAAAAGTAGGATGTACATGAATGGAACCTTGCGCTCATGGGTTCACTATATACAACTCCGAACAGATAAAGCAACACAAAAAGAACATCGTGAAGTGGCAATTGCCTGTGCCGAAACGATTAAAGAAATATTCCCAATGATAGGGGAATTTGTACAACAATAACAATAAGGCAGAACATGACAGAGTACGAAGGTATTAACATAGATTTAAGTAGAGATGATTTATTTGATGAATTGGGGATTAAAAGATTAAAAGAAAGTTACATGAGGGATGACGAAGAGTCACCACAACACCGTTTCGCTTTTGTTTCAAAAGCATTTGGAAGCAATCCGGAACATGCTCAGAGATTGTATGATTATAGCAGTAGACATTGGCTATCTTATTCTACTCCTATCTTATCTTTCGGTAGGTCTAAGCGTGGTTTGCCCATTTCTTGTTTTCTTAACTATATTGAGGATACTGCGGAGGGATTAGTCGAAAATTTATCAGAAACTAATTGGTTGTCTATGTTGGGGGGTGGTGTAGGTATCGGCTTTGGTATTCGTTCTGCCGATGATAAGTCCACTGGTGTTATGCCGCATCTTAAAATGTATGATGCAAGTTCTTTGGCTTATCGTCAAGGTCGTACTCGCCGTGGCTCTTATGCCGCATATCTTGATATTTCTCATCCGGATATTCGTGGATTTATTGAACTTAGAAAGTCGACCGGTGACCCTAACGTCAGATGTTTAAATTTACATCACGGCATTAATATACCAAATTCATTCATGCAGATTATTGAAAATTGTATGTTAGATGCAAATGCCGATGATTCGTGGGAATTAAAAGATCCCCATTCTGGTGAAGTTCGTGATGTGGTATCTGCGAAACAATTGTGGGAACAAATTATTGAATTGCGTATGCACACAGGAGAACCCTACATACATTTTATTGATACTAGCAACGATAAGTTACCAAAATGGTTAAAAGATAAAGGATTAAAAGTACAACAATCAAATCTTTGCTCAGAAATTATTTTACCAACTAATGAGCAAAGAACGGCAGTATGTTGTTTATCATCCTTAAACTTGGAAACTTATGAAGATTGGAAAAATAATAAACTTTTTTTACGAGATGTGGCCGAGATGCTAGATAACGTACTACAATACTTTATTGATAATGCTCCTGTTACTATTGCAAGGGCTAAATTTTCTGCTACTAGAGAGCGTAGCATTGGGGTGGGTGCCTTAGGATTTCATGCGTATTTACAAAAACTAGGAATTCCATTTGAGGGAGTGGTTGCCAAAGTAACTAACAACAAGATTTTTAAACACATTAGAAAGGGACTTGATGAAGCAAATTTACAATTGGGTAAAGAACGTGGGGAAGCACCAGATGCAATGGGTACAGGCTTTCGCTTTAGCCACCTTATGGCTATTGCTCCTAACGCAAGTTCCTCTATCATTATGGGTAATACTAGCCCTTCTGTGGAACCTTATCGTGCCAATGCTTATCGTCAGGACACTTTATCAGGCTCACACCTCAATAAAAACAAGTATCTCGACCGATTGATAAAGAAACAAACTAAAGATGATAACGATTATAACGATATTTGGTCCTCTATTATTGCTAATGATGGTTCTGTTCAACATCTGGATATTCTTACGGACATTGAAAAAGAAGTCTTCAAAACATCGATGGAAATAGATCAGCGATGGGTTATTGAACTTGCCGCAGATAGACAAGAATATATCGACCAAGCACAATCGTTGAATTTATTTTTTAGGCCGGATGCACACATTAAGTATCTTCATGCTATACATTTTATGGCATGGAAAAAAGGATTAAAAACCTTATACTATTGCCGTTCTGAAAAGATTGGTAAGGCCGATAAGGTATCAAAAAGAATTGAAAGACAAGTAATTAAAGAATTAGATATGACACAAGTTGCTCAAGGTAACGACTGTCTAGCATGTGAAGGATAAAAAATGAAACCGACAATCGCAATGTTCATCAATGACCCAAAATGCTCAGTTCAATCTGGCAATGGTCTGATGAAGGCGCTTGGCGAACATTACAATTTTAAATTATTTTCTAAGAATGAAATGGAGGAAGGCTTCTTTGACAAGAATATTGACATAGTTGCTTTTCCTGGTGGGTTTGGTGATTCTGATTCATTTGATACATTACTTAAGCAAAATGGTAAGTATGTAAGAAAGTTTGTCAGAAAAGGAGGTAAGTATCTAGGTATCTGTATGGGTGCGTTTTGGGCCGGCAGACATTATTTTAATTTATTAGAAGATGTTGATGTAACTCAATACATAACTCAACCAGGAACCTGTACTAGAAGACCTCATGCTAAGAATATGCCCACCTCATGGTATGACGGACTTATGCAACACAATATGTTCTTCTATGACGGACCAACCTTTGTGGGTGATGGAGAGTTTACAACACTCGCTACATATACAAAGACCGCAATGCCAATGGCAATCAAACAAAAGAATATGGCTTTAATTGGTTGCCATCCTGAAAGTGAAGAATTCTGGTATGATAGCTATGCCTATATGAAAGGCAAATATCATGGAGGTATACAACATGACTTACTACTAGACGTAGTAAACGAACTTATGGAGATAAAATGATAGTGATTGATTTGCTTTTTGCCGGATTTATAACATGTATAGGTTGGTGGGGTGCAGAGCATTATGTTATTGAACCTTATTTCCCACCTAGCATAGAACAACCAGAAGAGAAACAAAATGAAAAAAATTCTAAGATTTACCGCTGATTGGTGCAATCCGTGTAAACAATTAACTGAAAATATTGCTCGTGCGGAATTAACAATTCCTATCGAAACAATTGACATTGAAATTGATAATATGTTGGCAACCGAACATGGTGTTCGTAATTTACCAACAATGATCCTTTTAAGAGACGATAAAGAAATAAGTAGAATGGTGGGAGTAAAAACGCCAAAACAAATAAGAGAGTGGGCAGGCAAATGATTAAAAAAGCAGGTACTAATTTGACAGATACGAGAGATTCGTTTAAACCATTTAGTTATCCTTGGGCGTATGACGCCTGGTTAAAACATGAACAGTCACATTGGCTTCATACTGAAGTTCCGATGCTTGAAGATGAAAAAGATTGGAAGAAAAAATTAAATGAAAATGAAAAAAAATTTCTCACGCACATTTTTCGTTTTTTTACTCAAGGAGATATTGATGTTGCTGGCGGTTACGTCAATAACTATCTTCCTTATTTTCCTCAGCCCGAAGTTCGTATGATGTTACTTGGGTTTGCCGCAAGAGAAGCCCTACATATTGCCGCTTACTCACATTTAATTGAAACACTTGGTTTACCTGATACTACGTATAATGAATTTTTAGAATATGCCGCAATGAAAGAAAAGCATGATTATATTGTGAACATATCAGGTCAAAACACAACGAAGGAAAATACTGCTACTCATATTGCAACATTCTCTGCTTTTACAGAGGGTATGCAACTGTTCAGTTCGTTCATTATGCTCTTAAACTTTCCTAGACATGGTAAGATGAAAGGTATGGGACAAATCGTCACCTGGTCTATTGTAGATGAAACTCAGCACACTGAAAATATGATTAAGTTATTTAGGACTTATATCAATGAGAACAACGAAATTTGGAATGATGATCTAAAAGGACGATTGTATACAGTAGCAGAAAATATGGTAAAATTAGAAGACAAGTTTATTGACTTAGCTTTTAATATGGGACCTATGGAGAACTTAACATCCGAAGACGTTAAAAAATATATTCGCTATATTTGTGATAGAAGATTAATTTCTTTAGGACTCAAAGGCATATTTAAAATTAAACGTAATCCCTTACCTTGGGTTGAGGAAATGATTAATGCTCCCACCCATACAAACTTTTTTGAAAATAGATCAACCGATTATGCTAAAGGCGCTCTTCAGGGTAACTGGAGAGACATATGGGCGCATTAATTTATACTCTGATAGTAACACATATAACTATCATATGTGTTACCGTGTACCTACATCGTTGCCAAGCACATAGAAGCCTTGAAATTCATCCTTACTTAGGATTGTTAATGCGTTTATGGTTGTGGTTAACAACAGGAATGGTAACAAAACAATGGGTTGCAGTTCATCGCAAGCATCATGCGTTTACAGATTTAGTTAATGATCCACATTCACCTATAATTCACGGTATTGCAAATATTTTGTTTCGTGGCGTTATATATTATTCCAAAACAGTAAAAGATAAAGAAATGGTTCAACAATTTGGTGTAGGGACACCTGAAGACTATATTGAAGAAAATTTATTCTCTAAATATCCATTCTTAGGTGTTTTTATAATGATGATTCTTGATGTTCTATTTTTTGGTAGAACTGGTTTGCTCATTTGGTTAATCCAAATGGCATGGATACCTTTTTGGGCTGCCGGTGTTGTTAATGGTGTTGGTCACTATTTTGGGTACAGAAATTGGTTAACCAAAGATCATTCACACAATATATTTCCTTGGGGGATATTGATTGGTGGTGAAGAGCTACATAATAATCATCATAATAAACCAGCAAGTCCTAGACTCTCAAATAAGTGGTATGAATTTGATATAGGATGGTTTTGGATTAAAATATTTGAAAAATTCAATTTAATAAAAATAAAAAGGGATGAAAATGGAGAGACAAATTACAGGTGAATGCAACAACTGCGAATCTCATTATAATGTTGTGTATGTTGAGGAAATAGTATCGGAAGAACTACCAGAATATTGTCCATTTTGTGGTTCTGAAATAGAAGAAATAACTGAAGAATATGTCGAAGAAGAAGATCCGGATAATGAGGATTGGGACTAATTCAAAATATGTGGTTATATGAAAATAAAGACTTTACTGAAGAACAAATACACGATAACTATGGATTCGTTTACTTAATTACCAACCTGACGAATAACAAAAAATACATCGGAAAGAAATTCTTCTACTCTTCTAAAACAAAAGTATTAAAGGGTAAGAAAAAAAAGTTTAAAATATCTAGTAACTGGAAAACATATTTTGGTAGTAATGCGGATTTACTTTCCGATGTGGAAGTAAACGGGGTGGAGATGTTCAGGAAAGAAATACTACATTTATGTAAAACAAAAGGTGAATGTGGCTATCTTGAAGCTAAAGAGCAGTTTGTGAGAGGTGTGTTAGAGAGTGATTCGTATTACAACTCATGGATAATGGTGAGGGTGCGGAAATCACATATTAAGGATTATAATGTTAGACTATCTGAAATTAATTGATAAATTTGATATGATTTTCTTTGTACCGGATGACGAACACGAAGATGCAATGACAGTTCGGGGTGAAATTTATTTGGAAAAAGGTGAGGATATTGACTCAACAACTATTGGACCTTCATGGACCATAATGTTGTTTAAATACAACGAAGAAAAAATTCAAGAACTTGATAGATTTGATGCGATTCTATCTGAGCCAAGAGAATACATATCAACATTGATACTAGATGATTGGTATGGTATAATTGCTAGAAGAACAACAAAATCTGAAGAACTCATCAATGATTTATTTGACAGTCTAACGAAATTATGTTAGAATTGTGTTTGTACTAACAGAAAGTTTATATGATTTTAATTGATATTAACCAAGTCGTGCTATCAGGTTTGATGGCTCAGATTGACCAGAAGAAAAAATTTGATATGCCAGAAGAAATGTTCAGGCATATCGTGTTAAATATTCTAAGGTCTCATATAAAAAAGTTTAAAAACAAATATGGTGAGGTTATTATCTGTTGTGATAATAGAAAATACTGGCGTAAAGAAGTCTTTGAGTTTTACAAAGCAAGTCGCAAAAAAAACAGAGAGAAATCTAAACTCGACTGGCATTATATCTTTGATATGTTGACAAAATTCAAAGATGAGATTAAGCATAATATGCCATATAAAGTTATTGATGTTGAAGGCGCCGAGGCGGATGATATTATTGCAACACTTGCCGGTTCAACAACAAATCAAGAAAAAGTTTTAGTGTTGTCTAGCGATAATGACTTTCTACAACTCCAAGTACGTAATAACGTCACTCAATACAATCCGGCAACGAAAAAATTTGTAGTGTCGGAAGATCCACACAAAGACTTAATGGTTAAAATCATTCAAGGTGACAAGGGTGATGGCATACCAAACATACTTTCTCCTGACGATACATTTGTTTCTGGTGGTAGACAAAAAGCAATGACCGAAGCCAATCTTAATTTATTTTTAAGTAGTAATCCTAATGATTGGACGGATGACATTGCTAAAAAAGGCTACGAACGTAATAAACAGTTAATTGACTTTACCCGCATACCAAAAGAATTAAAAGAAAAGATTATGATCGAGTATAATACTGTTAGACCCCAATCGAGACAAAAAATGTTCTCTTACTTTATTGAAAAGAGACTTACAAATTTAATGGACGTAATAGAGGAATTTTAATGTCTACAAAAAATATATATGAAGTGTTTGATGAATTTGAAAAAGCAAAAAACCATCAAGAAAGAATGAAAGTTATTGGTAATAATTTAAGCCGCACTTTAGTTGAGGTTTTGAAGATGACATTTCATCCAGAATTTCAATGGAAGATTACAGAGTTACCGAGTGACTATAAAACACCAACAGATCAATTACCTGGTTTGACATATGACACAATTAGCAACAAAATTAAAAAATTATATATGTTTAGAGAAGGTCATCCCACTGCAAATGCACTATCTCCAAGAAAACAAAACGAATTGTTAATTCAATTATTGGAATCTTTAGAACCTCGTGATGCCGAAGTTATTGTTGGAATTTTTAACAAAGACCAAGGCGTTAAAGGCTTAGATTATAAATTTGTAAAACAAGCATTTCCAGAAATGCTACCATAAGGAGGTAAGTTAGGTGTCTAAATTCACAGGCAAGTTTCGAAAAGATCCAGATTCTTTAGAAGATTATAATCAGTATCAAAAGAATCGTAAAAAAAATAAGCAAAATAAAAATTTTAAACATTTTGCTGACATAGACTACGCAGGAATGGAAACAGTATCGTTAAGACCAAGAAATAGAAAACCGTTGCATTAATACAACATTACCTTGACAAATCTCCAGAGTTGTGCTAGAATTGTAGTTCTGGAGGTCAAAATGATTATACATCCTAGTTTTAAAAAAGCGAAGAAACATAAACTGCCAAAAGCAGTACGTGAGCAACATGAAACGTGGCTTAAGTCACACACACCTGAAAAGAAAATCGTTATGACAAGTGAAAAATTCATATACAAGCTAAATTCTGGCCCTAGAGGTGAGACGGTTAAGTATCCTTCATTAAATACAGGTCTGGCTGTTGCACCAAAAGCACCAGCTAAGGTTTATACCGGCACAAAAGTGATGGGCATTGCAACAATGCACAAATCCAATGCGGTTCCTGTTTTTAACAGCGAGGAAGCAGTAGCAATTTCAAGTATGAGACGATAAAATGAAAAAAAATACGTCTTTTGTTGTAAATTTGCAACGTCCACATTGTCGGACTCCCATAAAACCTGTACAACCTCATAAAATTGAGGTAAGATATACTCGTAAACCCAAACACCCCCAAAAATTGAAAGAAATTTATGAAAATTAATCACAAACCGCTTGATAAGGCAATGAAATTGTGGGCGGAATCAAATAAACCGTCAGTATTTCCTAAAATTTATGAGGCAAATGAACTTTTTGAAGATATTCCAGGCAATACTGAAGAAATTTTGTTCAAAATACCGGATGAAGTATTAGCGGAAACGGGATGGGTTGAGGGTGACGTTATAGAATTTGAAAATGTTGGCAAATCCTTGATAATAAAGAAGAAAGATGTTGCGGAAAACACACAAACTGCTTGACTTTTGTGGCAAGCCTGCTATAATAGAGTCTTATCTATAGGAAATCACATGCAATTAATTCAATCAAAATCAATTTTAGCTAAACTGATGGCTACCGAGAATCTTATCGTTGAAGAACGTAAGTGTTCAACCGCATCCTTTGATGTTAAGAATCGCATTTTGACGATTCCAATCTTAGACAAAAAATTATCATCAAATTTATATGACCTTTTTACAGGACACGAAGTTGGTCATGCTATCTATACACCTTTAGAAGGTTTCAAAAAAGTAATTGAAGAAAAAATTATCAATACTGGTATCCTTAATGTCGTTGAAGATGCACGTATTGAGAAAAAAATTCAATCAAAATATCCTGGCTTAAAAAGTTCGTTCTTAAAGGCATACAATGAATTGCTCGAAAATGATTTTTTTGAGACTAGAGGTAAAGACCTTAATAAATTAAATTTTATTGACCGTGTAAACTTACATTGTAAAGGCGGTGCTAGTCTTCTCATTAAATTTAATGAGGAAGAAAAAGAATTACTAAATGATGTTCAATCTACCGAAACTTATGATGAAGTAATTGAAGTTGCCAAACGTGTGCAAGAGTACATGAAATCTAAGGCCGAAGAAAAACGCCAAGAACGTGAAGAGCAAGGCGAATACTCTGAGGATTTTGTTGATTCGGATTCCGATGATTTTGATCCCGATAATTTTGAAGATTCAGATACAGAATTCGATTTTACTGAAGAACAAGCACAGGAAGAAATTAAATCTCATACCGATGAGGCATTTCAAAGAAATCAAAATCGACTTCTCGACCAAAAATCTAGAAATCTTACTTACATGAATGTACCTAACATTGAAAGTAAAAACGTAATTCTAGATTTCAAAGAACTATATGCAAGTTATTTGAGTGAAAATGGCACCATTGATGCCGAAGGCTTTCAAAAATTACGCAAAGAATCTGAAAAGGTTGTATCTTATCTTGTAAAAGAATTTGAGATGCGTAAGAATGCCGAACAGATGAAACGTGCCTCTGTTGCCAAGACCGGTGAACTTAATATGAGTAAAATATATTCCTACAACTTTAGCGAGGATATTTTCAAAAGAATCACAGTTGTACCAAACGGCAAATCTCACGGCTTAGTTATGTTTATTGATTGGTCTGGTTCTATGTCAGACCACTTGAAAAATACTGTTAAGCAATTATTTAATTTAGTATTATTCTGCCGTAAAGTTTCAATACCTTACGAAGTGTATGCTTTCTCTGATAATCTTTCCAGTTCTTTGAGTTGTGAAAATAGTCCTAGGAATTATGAAATCAATCCTAGAATCGGTGATGTTAAAATGGAAAGTTTTAGATTATTGAATTTGCTTTCAAGCAGAATGGGTTCTTCCGATTTTGTAACCGCATGTGGCGCTTTGAGTTCATTTTGCAATTTCAATAATTTATCCGCCGATAAAAATCCTAGAAAAATTCCTCATTGGTTTACTCTTGGATCAACACCGCTGAATGAGGCTATTGTTTCCGCTATGAATATTGTTCCCGAATTCAGAGAGAAGTACAAACTGCAAAAAGTTCATACTGTATTCCTAACTGACGGTGAAGCCAATGCTAATGAAAGTGTTTGGGTAGATTTACCTTCAAATAATATTCGAAGTACTCAAAACATTTCAGGTTATGAGGGTGCTATTGTTCGTGATCCCGTTACTAGAGAGCAAGTTTATCTTAGAACACCTAAAAGAGAAGAATTCACAAAAGGTCTTGTACAGTTGTTGAAAATGAGAACGGACTCTAATATAATCGGTTACTATTTGTTGACCAGCAAAGAGTTTAGAAGAAAGAGTTATAATTTCTTTAGCACTTTAGAACAAGAACATATTGCTCACGTGGAATTTAGAAAGAATAAGTTCTCAGTTATTAAGAATGCCGGCTTTGACGAGTATTATCTATTGAAATCTGATCCAAATTCAATTTATAGTTCTTGGAGGCAACAAGATGGAAATGATGAGTTTGAAGAAGAGACTTTTGAAGTTGCCGAAAATGCAACTCGCCGTGGTATTGCATCAGCCTTTGCAAAGTACAATACTAATAAAATGTCGAATCGTGTTATACTTAACCGATTTATTAACTTAATAGCATAGGAGATAACATGCGAACAACACTTATTGAAAAAACATCTGAAGGATGGATTGTGAAATTACTACAGGATGAAACTGTAGTCAAGATGTCTTTGATTAGAGATTATGATGATGCGGTAAAATTTTCTGAGCAGTATATCAAAGAACAACCACTTAATGAAAAAGTATTACTTAAGGAAAACCTGTGAGCGATTTAACGAAAGAACAAAAAGAAATCTTCTGTATTACTCAAGAAGAGTGTGCAGAAGTGACACAAGCAATTTCTAAAATCTTTAGATTCGGTATGGGTGGCGTTTATGCATCTAGAACCAATATTGAGAGACTTGAAGAAGAAACTGGCGACTTACTGGCAATGATTGATATTATGACGGACAAAGGACTAGTGAATCGTGATAATATCAACGTAGCACTAAAGGCTAAAAAAGAAAAACTTAAAACTTGGTCGAGTATACAACTATGAGTATAGATTGGGATAGATTCGGGAATTTAATAGAAAAGCATTTAGATTGTTCGGATGCCGCCTTTATTCATCCAGACGATTTAGAGATTGGTGAAAATATATCTCCGTTTCCGGAAATAAAACTAACCTTCGAAGGCTTTGGTGATTTGGAGACCGAAAATGAAGACGGTGAATATATCTACGAAGAAGGTGGCAATCAAGACATGAGGTCTTTTGCCGTTTTCATTCATAAGAATTCACATAAAGAAGGTTTTGAATTTCCAGAACATGAAGTAGCCGCTTTTACCTTTGGTCGAATGATTATGCACAGACCGAAGGAAGAGTTACATATATATGCTTGGTATGATGTTAATGCAACCGAGTGGTATATTGTTACCGAAGGAGTAAACCCAGGCAAAGGTGAAATGACTGCAAAACAGGCATTAAAAATCTTAGAAGTGTTGGATAAGCGGTACTGGTCTGAAGACGATGAGTCTCTAACAGAATCTTAAGCGAAATTACGGAATATTTTTTTCTGATAAAATTCACGAGTTAGCCTTTCGATATCCGTATTAGTTGATGGTTTTTTAGATTCGATGTACAGTTCTAATTCTGATTGTGACATACGTTGACCTAAGAATTTAAAAAAAGAAAAGATGGATTTAATTAACTTCATATCGTTACCCCTATTAGTGTTTATACTAATATATATAATAGTTTTAGGTTAAACAAGTATGACACAAGAAGAAATTTTAGAGTTTTATAACAAACTGGTAGAGTTCTATGGACCTGCGTTGCCTCATCCGGATCATCAACCAATACAATTCGCCTATTTGGTAAAGATGTATAAGTATTATATGGGAGAAAAAAATGAGTGATGGTGGGAAAGGATCAAAACCCAGACCCGTAGATAAGAAAAAGTTTGATGACGGATGGGATAGAATATTCGGCAAAAAACAAAAAACAATTGACACTGAACCAGAAAACGTATATAATGATGAACGTCTAGTATCAATATTAGACAAGATGGATTTATCTAATGAAGAAACTTGAATTAACCGCACGAATTAAATGTGATAAATGTCACGCATGTTTAATGTATGATAGTGTTGCTGATGATAATGTTTTTGATGACCGAGGTTGGCCGGTATTAATGAATATGAATATTGTTTGTGGAATTTGTAACGATAAAGGATGTCCTAAAGCAAAGGATCATCTATTAACTTGTAAAATGGAGAAATTATGAATCTTGAGTCGTATTGTTTATTTCTAATTGGTTCTATTTTGGTATCTTTGGGTGTTACTGTCCTTAGTGTTAGTTTTCTATTTCTGAATCACATCTACAGTAGATTTTGGAAACCGGTAAAGATCTTGAATCTATATTCTTTTGAAGATGCATCAAAAATAAAAATTGAAACACAAACGGTAGCAAACAATGAATCAAGCAATACAATTTAAAGAAGCCAAACCATTCAGTCATCTTGTCATGGATGATTTTTTTGATGACATATCAGCAAAAAAGATGGCTGAAGAATTTCCGTCCTATGAATCTTCTGCTTGGACTGCACACTATCTTAGCGCAATAGAAGACAAAAAGACTTCTAATCATTGGGATAAATTCCCAGAGTCTATCTATACCGGACTAAGTTATCTATGTTCACCGTGGTGGACTTTGAAACTTTCCGATATAACTGATGTTGATAGAATTTATCCCGACTATGGACTTCATGGTGGGGGTATGCACTCACACAGACCTGGAGGCTATTTAAATATTCATCTGGACTATTCTATACATCCCAAACTCAAATTAGAAAGAAAGTTCAATCTCATTGTCTATTTGACACCTGAATGGCGTCCTGAATGGGGAGGAGGTCTTCAATTCTGGAGTCATGATGAGGAAACAAACAAACCAAAAGAAATGGTAACTTATATTGAAAACAAGTTTAATCGTGCTGTGTTATTTGATACCACTCAGAATAGTTGGCATGGTTTACCAGAGCCGATCAAATGTCCTGACAATGTTACGAGAAATTCTTTGGCCATGTACTATTTGACAAACCCTGCACCTAATGCGAATCCAAGAAATCGTGCGCTATTTGTACCGAATAAAGAACAGGAAAATGATTCTGAAGTTCAAGCGTTGATTGACAAGAGAAGTAAATTATGACTTTTGATCGTATATTATGGGTCGTCTGCGGCACTTATGCCGAGTACGAACAATATATTCGCACGAAATCACCAAAGGCGTTCAATCGGTATCAATATCTTTCTAGCATAGATAACCTAAGAGGACTTACGGAGGTGCATGGAGTTTTTTATGGTTCATGGAGAGAACGTATGGACATAGAGCATATTATTGCGTTAATTAACATTATCAATAAAACCAGTAAGACTTTCGGAGTGCCGACTGATACCCCAAAAGATTCTAGAATAGGTTCTCTAGGCTTCATGGTTGCCGAAAACGGAATTGTTGCTACTGAATTAGGTGAATTATGAAAGCATTCCCAAAAATAAATGAGCGTTCCAGTTCTGTTCAAACTGGTATGGATCTGAGAGATTGGTTTGCGGGTTTAGCTATGCAAGGAATATTAGCAAACGAACACACAAAGCCAGATTCAATTATAATCTGTAAAGCATCTTATCAAATGGCTGATGAAATGATGAAAGCAAGAGAACAAGAATGACTTATAAAAATACTGGTGTGATGTGTATGGTGACCGTTGCTGATGCAAACAGAAAAGACGGTATTAAATTTGTTGATTTGGGTAATTACTTTACGGACGATAACGGTAAGAAGTTTTTATTGACATCTATTGAAAATGCTAAAAAATATTGGCGATTGGTTAATGTACCAATCTTAATTCGTGCAAGGGGACAAGAATGACTAAAGAAGAAATAATTGAGTTGGCTAAACAATGTTCATTTACACGAAATTGGGAATATGAAAAATGTTTAGTCTGCAATCCAGATAGTCTATATCATTTTGCCA
>Ga0214164_1001197_pt1 | contig 15219 bp, 9 predicted proteins | sample TroBogepilimnion_13_FD_153003 | JGI IMG/M metagenome (GOLD analysis project Ga0214164, IMG submission 153003) | Freshwater microbial communities from Trout Bog Lake, WI - Practice 03JUN2009 epilimnion v4 | ecosystem: Environmental > Aquatic > Freshwater > Lake > Epilimnion/Euphotic zone ...
CTTGTACTACCCTACAACGATCCAGCCAGTGTCACGGAAGCATTTGAAACCTACAAAGATCAAATCGCTTGTATCATTGTAGAACCCTACATTGGTAACGTTGGTTTCATTCAAGCCAAACCTGGGTATTTAAAGCACTTAAGAGAAGTGACTGAAAAACATGGCGCTCTTCTTATATTTGACGAAGTAATGACAGGATTTCGTTTAGCTAAAGGTGGCGTGCAAGAATTGGAAAATATAACACCCGATTTAACCACCTTAGGTAAGATAATTGGCGGTGGTTTACCTGTCGGAGCTTTTGGTGGTAAAGCAGAAATCATGGATTACTTAGCACCCCTAGGTCCTGTCTATCAAGCTGGCACACTCAGTGGCAATCCGCTCGCATTATCAGCAGGTATTGCATCTCTAAAACTACTTGAAGAACTTAATCCATACTCGCGATTACACGCACTAGGAGAAAAATTAAGTAAAGCAGCACTTACTGCTGCAAAATCAAAAGGGCTTGGTCTTCAAGCTCCACAATGTGGATCTATGTTCTCTTTCTTCTTCAATGATAAGCCAGTGACCGATTATACAAGCGCACTTGCTTCTGATTCTACCCAGTACAAAAAATTCTTTCATGCGTGTTTAGATCATGGTGTTTACCTTGCTCCAAGTGCGTATGAAGCAGGATTTTTAAGTACAGCACACGAAGGATCTGCCATTGATAAAGCCTGTGAAGTAATTTCGTCGGCTATAGCTAAACTCTAAAATTATTTAGATCGAATTACGCCAATCAAGCATCTCTACCTGGAGTTGCTTACGACCATTAAAGTAATTCCAGTGAAGGCCAACGGCTAAATCTATCGGTACCGAAGTAGGAGGTAGTTTTTTTGCTAGCTTCCATGCTACCCCTTGAATTTTTTTTCCTGCTGAATCTGGGAGAGTAAATCGGTAATGTATTTCTTTAAACACTTCAGGGCGTTGTTTTAAAACGACATTCTTTATTCCAAAAACAGGTTCTGGATTTCCCTGACCAAATGGATGCAGTGCCTCAAGCTCTTGCATCAAGCTTTCCTTGATTTGATTTACATTAATCCACGCGGATATATCCACACTTTGTTCAGCGAGATCTGAACCAGAACAAATTTTAACAGCTTCAGTAAAAAGAGATCTAAAGGTATCAATCTTATCTTTTGATAAGGAAACACCTACTGCCATTGGATGCCCACCCCAACTGGATAAGTGTTCACTGCAACGACCTAAAACATCGACAAGATTAACGCCTTCAATGCTTCGGCCTGAACCTTTGGCAAGTCCACCATCATTACCGAGCACTACACACGGTCTATTGTATTTTCGAGTAACTCGACCTGCTACAATTCCAACAACTCCAGGATGCCAACCGTCTTCATATAAGACGATACCGTGGTTATCGACATAGTGCTTTTCAATGATTGCATCAGCCTGCTCTGTCATTTGACGCTCAATATCTTGCCTTTCACGGTTAAACGTATCGAGCTGACGCGCAGTTTCATAACAAAACCGCGTATCTTCACTGACCATGAGTTCAACAGAAAGTGCGGCATCTGCTAATCGTCCTGAGGCATTAATACGAGGTCCAAGTCTATAGGAGATATCCATAGGCATAATCTCCTGTCCTGGTTTTAATCCTGCCACTTCCATTAACGCGCGAAGCCCGGGACGCTGTGTCTGAGCTAATATACGAAGTCCATTGCTCGCTAAGATACGATTCTCTCCCATCAGAGGAACTAAGTCTGCCACGGTACCCATCGCAACTAAGTCGAGCTGATCTCTTAATTTATAGGAAAGAGCAACTGGATGCTGAATCTCTCTTAAATGCTTTAAGAGGCCGTGCATGAGCTTAAATACAAGCCCAGCCGTACAAAGATTTCTCCAAGCTGCATCTTTACCCTCACTATTTTCATGAATATGAGGATTAATTAGAATACCTTGCGACAAGGCTTTCTCCTTCGAGCGGTGATGATCCACCACAATAACATCCATGCCTAGGGAGCACAGATAATCCACTTCGTCATGTGAATTCGTACCGCAATCAAGCGCGATAAAAAGATCAGGTTTACCTTGCTCTAAAGCACGGTCAATTGCGCTACGAGATAAACCATAGCCGTCTTCAGCTCTACGTGGTACAACAAAACTTGGAGATAATCCAAAATTGCGAAGCACTGTAACCAGTAGCGCTGTACTTGTCACACCGTCTACATCGTAGTCACCAAGTACGATTACTTTCTCTTTTTTTGAAATCGCCTTAACTAAACGAGAAGCTGCTTCTGAAAGTCTTGGTACTTCAAACGGATCTGATAACCCCGTCAGTGTAGGATTTAAAAACGTACCTGCTTTTTCAGCAGCATTAAGCCCTGAACGCAGCAAAAGCTCCGCCATAACGGAGCTTACTCCGGTTGATTTACTTAATGACGCAATCTCCTCTTCGGGTAGCGCCTTGTAAAACCAGCGCATGGGCTTAGGTGGACTTTAAAAGTCCCTTCATTAAAGCAACCCAGATTTAACTAGGTTGCTCAAAACTTAAAGGGACTAAGCCTTACTTGGAAGCCTTGCTAGAACCTGTCCATTCGTACTGAGGGGTAACGTCTGCATGTGCTTCCACATGTTTACGATCACCCTTGTGCCACCAGTAGAATACCTGCGATGCAATGAAGATAGCAGAGAAAGTACTTGTGACGATACCCACTAAGAATGTGAAGGAAATGTCGCGCAGAACACCACTACCAAACAAGTACAACGATAACGCTGCTAAGAACGTTGTTGTCGCTGTCATGATTGTACGTGCGAACACTTTGTTGATAGCGCTATTAACGACATCACGAAGTGAGCCACCTGGGTTTTGCTTTAATTCTTCACGAATACGATCGAATACAACGACCGTTTCATTGATTGAATATCCAGCGATACACAAGATAGCTGCGACCATCGGAGCTGAGAATTGGTGTCCTGTTAAAACGAAGATACCAATTGTCATGAAAATATCGTGCAAGGTTGAGAACATAGCACCTACGCCAAATCCGAACTCAAAGCGGAATGCGATATAAAGAAGAATCGTGAGCATCGATACACCTACAGCAAGTAGTGCATTGAGTTCGATTTCTTTACCAATTGAAGCACCGATATGACCTTCACCGATCTTTTCGATACCTGCAGAAGGATATGCTGCTTTTAAAGCATTAATCACAGTAGCTGATTTACCTTCTGGTGTTTCAATCTTGAGTAGTTCATTACCACCACCGATTGCGTTTTCGTATGTTGGATTAATTTCACCAACTTTAACAGATGATGCTACAGAACGAATCTGTGAAATATCTAAGTGCTGTTTGTATTGTAAAGTAACAACGTCACCACCCGAGAAGTCGATACCATAGATCGAGCTACCTTTGTAAGCGATAACCACAACACCGATAATTACTACAATCCATGAACCAATAAATGCAGGACGACCAAACTTGATAAAATCAACATGGAGCGTCTTCAAGAGGTGGCGCATAGTGATCTTCTTAACCCAGCCAGCACTAATAATCTCTTCCATAACCAAGTGAGCTGTAATTAAGACTGAGAATAAGGTGGAGAGAACACCGATTAAGAGTGTTACACCGAAACCCTTGATCGGACCGCTACCTAACCAAATCATGATCGCACAAATGATTAATTGAACCAAGTGAGCGTCAATAATGGTAGTTAACGCTTTAACATAACCAGTTTGATTTGAAACTGCGAGTGACTTACCATCGTTCAACTCTTCACGCATACGTTCAAAAATCAGAATGTTTGCGTCCACAGCCATACCGATCGTTAACACGATACCAGCTAGGCCAGGTAGTGTCATAGTAGCACCGAAGCTAGCTAGAGCACCAAAGATGATTAAGATATTAACAGCTAACGTAAGCACGGCAACAATACCACCTGTTGCGTAGAACGTGATCATGAATGCAGCAACAGCAGCTGTACCAATGATCGATGCTTTAACACCACTTGAAACAGCGTCAGCAGCCAAGGATGGTCCTACTTCATATTGCTCTTTAACGATTAAAGGTAAATCGAGTGGATTATTTAAAACATTCGCTAAGTCGATTGCTTCACGGTCTGTGAATTGACCTTCAATAACTGCTGAGTCGTTGTCAATTTCTTCACGTACTGTTGGTGCTGAATATAGCTTTCCGTCTAACACAATAGCGAGACGACCAGTACGACCTGAGCGACGACCTTCGTCAGCAATTTGACGTGTCATTGCAGCAAACTTTTTACGACCTTCGCTCGTAAACTGCATTAAGATTTCTGGCTTACCATACATGTCAGAATGAGGGAAAGCTTTTGCGATAATATCACCCGTAGCTTCAGGGATACGCTTAATGAAGAGCTCTTCACTGATGCTTTGTGCACCACGTTCATCTTCTAGCGTTAATAATTCATAGCCTGGAGGAATTTCACCAGGAGCAACGGATGAAGGTGATACGCTTGAATTAACAACACGGAATTCAAGACGTGCAGGAGCTTTAACGCTATCGACGATATCAGGATTATCTTTCGTTGTGATACTAGGAAGTTCTACTTCGATACGGTTGTCACCAACTGGACGAACGATTGGCTCAGCAACACCTAGAGAGTTTACACGAGCACTAATGATTTCAACAGCCTTAGCTAGTTTTTCACGAACATCAGCTGGATCGCGTTGTGTAACTTTTGGATCAACTTCCAAAGTAACAGCAACACCACCATTTAAATCGAGACCTAATTGCATGCGTCCCTTAGAACGAATGAGCAGTTCATTTAAAAGAATCTGATTACGTTTACCTACGTTACGTAATGTGCTTTCAACGCCAATATCTGGAAAATATTGGGTGAGATCGATTTTGCGCTCAGCTGCAATTTGGCGAAGCCCTACATATACGCTAGGTACTTGGCCTGCTTTTTGACGAGCTGCTGATTCGTTAACGAGTTTATTAAACTCATCTTTTTTAGCAGTTACGTGTTCTGAGACGTAAGTCTGGAACGGTATGTCTTTGAGAGGTAGAAGCTGTGAAATAGCCCAGCCAGCGATGGCTACACTAAGTATGAGCTTCCAGAGGTTTTGTTTGAACATGGATGTTTGTTGGTTAAAGCGTGAATAGAACAATTAAATGATGACTATTTAATCATCAGATAAAACACAGGCTTAAGCAGGTAACCTAAGCCTCGTGTGAAGAATGATTATTTCGTTTCCTCTGCGTCAGATTTTGTAACTACGGATTGAACGAAACCTTTTGCGATTTCGATCTTAGTTTCATCTGAAACGCGAACAACAAAACGATCATCTTTCACATTCGTGATTGTTCCGAAAATACCTGAAGAAGTTAAAATCTCATCACCCGACTTAATGGACTTAAGCATTGCTTCATGCTGCTTCTGCTTCTTGCGCTGTGGAGCGATCATTAAAAAATACATCGCTGCGATCATTAAACCGAAAAATAACAACTGGAATGAACCACCACCTGGAGCAGCAGGAGCAGCGGCGCTTTGAGCAAAGAAAGGAGCTAGGATGAGCTTAGACATGGTCTTAATTACTTTGTATGGGTTTAACGATTGTTATAAGGTACTATTCAACGCTTTATAACCCCCTAAACGCAAGCTAGAACGATAACTTACGAAAACCTCATTTTATTGCAAAAAACAGCACTTTTATCTCACCTTTTCTCGATTTTTACTTAATTTTAGTCCTTAATCCTACGTTCGTTACGCCATTTATACCTAATTCCTGCATTGAAAAGTAAACAATCGTCCAGTTGGTCAGCTGAAAAATCCGAAGAACTCTACGGCTTTAAGAGATGGGGAGCTGGACACTTCGCTGTCGATAATGACGGCTTTGTTAACGTTCACCCCTTAGCTGATGATAGGCAAATTCGCGTTTTAGATGTTATCGACGAAGCCGTAAGTATGGGGCTTAACGCTCCACTAGTCATACGCTTTCAAGATCTGCTTAGACACCGAGTCATTCAGCTGAACGAAACCTTTAAAAAAGCTATCCGCGATGAAGGCTATAAAGGTGATTACCGTGGTGTATTCCCGATTAAGGTAAATCAACTCCGTGAAGTGGTTGATGAAATCGTTTCTGCAGGAAAAGAATTTAGCTATGGTTTAGAAGCAGGTTCAAAACCTGAGCTTATGATTGCGCTCGCCATGCATGAAGGCGCCAATCGCTTAATCATTTGTAATGGTTATAAAGACCACGACTACATTCGCTTGGCATTACTCGGTAGAAAGCTTGGAAAAAAAGTTATCCTTGTTGTAGAGCAACTCTCAGAACTCGACGAAATCATTGCCCTTTCTGAAGAAACTGGTGTTAAACCAATGATTGGTTTTAGAGCTAAATTACAGACCCGTGGAGAAGGCAAATGGGCAACTTCTACAGGAGAAAATGCAAAGTTTGGTTTAAATACTGCCGAAATTTTATTTGCCTGCGAAAAACTTAAGGCTGCAAAACTAACCCAGTGCTTACGCCTCGTACATTTTCATATCGGATCTCAAGTACCTAATATCATCACCATTAAAAATGCGGTGATTGAAGCAACACGGTTTTATTGCCAGCTCACCAAAATGGGATTCCCCATGGGATACCTGGATGTCGGCGGCGGCTTAGGTATTGATTACGACGGTTCACGAACCAATTTTGAAAGTTCAATGAATTACTCCATGGAGGAGTATGCGCGTGATATCGTATTTAATATTAGAGAAATTTGTAAATCAACGGGTGTAACAGAACCCGATATCGTGAGTGAATCTGGTAGAGCTGTGGTAGGCCCCCACTCCATGCTGGTTGTTGAGGTGTTTGACCGAATAAGTAAAAAAGAATCTTTAGGTCAAAAACATCAACCTAAGGTAAAACATAAAATCGTGACCGACCTAGAGGTCATGCTTAAAAACAAAACGAAGCTTGGAAGACTTGAACGTTTTCACGACGCAATTCAGAAAAAAGAAGAAGCATTCTCTCTTTTTAATCTAGGCTATCTGGATCTAGAAAATAGAGCTGCTGCTGAATCCCTCTTTTGGCAAATATGCGAAGAAATCGCTAAAGAAGGAACGAAAACAGGCTACACACCAGAAGAACTTCACGACTTACAAGCAATGCTAGCAGACCAATATGTCTGTAACTTTAGCGTCTTCCAATCTCTACTGGATCATTGGGCTCTCAAACAACTATTCCCGATTGCACCCCTTCATCGTCTTAAAGAAAAACCAAGTGTTAACGCTATCTTAGTTGATATTACCTGTGATTCTGACGGAAAAATAAGCAGCTTTATCGATCTTCAGGACGTAAAAGAATACGTCCGACTACATCCATTAAATAATAAACCTTATTACCTAGGTATCTTCTTAACCGGAGCCTACCAAGATATTATGGGTGATTTGCATAATCTTTTCGGTCGTGTCGATGAAGTGCACGTCTTCTTAGAAGATGATGAGCCGAATGGGTTCTATATTGAAGAAACACTACGCGGTAGCCAAATCGCTGATGTAATCGAAGGCGTACAATATCAAAAAGAAGATTTAGCACGCCGCATGAAGGCAATTATCGATTTAGCTACTAGGAAAGATCAGATCAAACCACGTGAAGGTGTTCGCCTCCTTGAGATGTATGAAACCCAGATGCTTGATAGCACATACCTCAATATAGACCGCGCACCTAAACGTAAAAAGAAATCCTAACGCCATTCGTGGCGTGGGTATTTACGGGATAGTTCTGGTTTTATTTTAGGATATATCTCACTCCAAAACCGAGTTAAATCATCGGTAACTTGAATGGGACGCTGATTAGGCGCTAAGACTTCAATTTTTACAGGAACTCTTCCGTTACCTAAGGTAAACTTTCCTTCGACTCCATAAAGCTCCTGAATACGAGCACTCAGTACAGGCACATGATCTTTTGAGTAGGTAATGTTTGATTTTCTGCCATTTGCCATAATTAATTTCGTTGGCAAATAACGATCAAACACACTCGCCTGCTCCTGCGTCAGCCAATCGTGTAAAACAGGCATGACCTCTTTATTGCGTATATCTTTAGCACTAACTTCTCCGTAGCAAATCTGTTCAATTAACGTTGCTTTGTCATTTTCCGTAATCGCATTAACCTCTAGTTCAGGAAAATATTCAGCTAGTTTATTTACACGAATAATCCACTGCTCTACGTGTTCGTCCCAAGCTTCTAATTTAATGCGGCCACTCATTACTTCTTCAGTGAGTAACTGAGCTGCTTTATCGAGTGGAACATCTTCACTAAAACGTGATTCAAACACTAAATCTCTGAACCGTTTTTCTTTACGCGCTACAACGCGTTTAGCCTCGGTATCATAGGTAACCAGTTTACTATCTTTAAAATCACCTGGGAATAGTTCCTTTAACCAAGACTCTTCTATAGCAGTAACAAGATTAAGTAATACATTTACCTCCCCACCTCTGCCTCCTACTTCCGTAATTTCTGCAGCCACAAGGAGTGTAGATTTTTGAATAGCGCTTTCCCGAGCAAGTAAGCCCTTACGCTTATGCACAAGCTCACATCTTAAGGTACCTGAGTCGAGTCTTCGTGCTAAATGATCGGAAAATCCAGCTAGGACACATTTACGTATGTTATCACTTCTAGTTTTAGACTGATCTTCACTGACACTAAGTTTTTCTTTTTTAGCGATTTCTAGAAACTGCTCAAATAGAGGTCCAACCTGTCTAGCACCTTGCGCATGAATTCCTAATTTGCGACAAGCCTCCACACTGTAATTATTTTTATCCGCGTAGTTCCACGCACGCATAAGTAAAAAGAAGTCACTTTCATGTTCTTCACCCAGCATAACTTCACGGGCTTCTTCCACGTCACGTGGCACATTACGTAAAAGGAAATTACGCCCCTGGGTAAGTGCTGCCATGAGAGCAACAGCACGCACACACTGCTTTTCTTCCGCTGCTAAAAACATGCGAGCATACCTAGGGTGTACCGGAAATCTTAACATCCTGCGCCCAAGGTCTGTAATAGAACTTAGATGTGTATTCTCGGTACCACTCTTAGACAAAGCCCCTAGATCTGTGAGCAATCGCTCAGCTTGCTCCAAGGCTTTACCATCTGGTTTCTCTAACCAAGGGAAAGCAACTATATCGTCTATGCCCGTTGATTTCAAAGTTAGCACCACCTCTGACAAATCGAGTCGTTTTACCTCTGGCAACTCCTGAAGTGATCGCTGCGTGTGTTCCTTTTCGGTCCACATTCTTAAACAAACACCCGGTGCTGTTCTTCCTGCTCTGCCAGCTCGTTGATCAGCACTCGCGACCGATATTTTTTCGATCAATAACGTATTAATACCTCGGTGGGGATCAAACCGAGCGATACGAGCAAGACCACAGTCGATAACGGCAGTAACACCATCAATCGTTAAAGAGGTCTCAGCTACATTCGTAGAGACTATGATTTTTCTATTATCATAACGAGCAACAGCTTTATCTTGCACTTCTGGCGGCAATTCACCGTGCAGTGGAAAAGCAATAAATCCCTTTAAATTTCGTGACGCCTGCAGAGATTGAATGGTACGAGAAATTTCATACGCGCCAGGCATGAAAATTAAAATATCACCCTGAGTTTTATCAGCGATCTCCTCACATGCCTGAACTGCAGAATCCCAAAGCGAATCAATTTCAAAATTAAGTGCTGATTTTATGTAGCTAATCTGAACTGGAAAACTTCTGCCTTCCGATGTAAGTACTTCACAGGGCACTAAGTAGTTTTTTAAAATAGAAGTCTCTAAGGTCGCAGACATTACTACGATTTTTAAGTCAGGCCGTAATGTTTCCTGAATTTGTTTAGCTCTCGCTAAAGAAATATCACCATAGAGATGTCGCTCATGAAATTCATCAAACACGACTACCTTCACGCCTTTTAATGTCGGATCAAATGCCATGTTCCGAAGCAGAATTCCCTCGGTAACAAAACGTATACGCGTTTTATCACTTACACGTGAATCAAGTCTAATTTGGTAACCAACCAAATCACCCAACTCAGTTCCTAGTTCCTCAGCGACACGCTTTGCCAGCATTCGTGCAGCAAGTCTTCTTGGCTGAAGAACAACAATTTCACCTGAGTCGCCTGCGATATTATGATCGAGTAATATTTTAGGAATCTGTGTCGACTTACCTGAACCTGTGGGTGCTTGAACCACAACACGTCCTTTAGACTTAATGCCTGCAATAAGTGCAGACTCTAATTCATAAATTGGAAGTGCTTTCGGATCCATCATGTGATTCATAACTCTTCAAAGACTTACCTTTTGTGCAAGTTGCTAAATTTGTGAATAAGTGGTGCACAACTTAATTAACAGGTTATTCACCGAGCTAAACGGTGAGTAAATTGAGCAGAACAAATGCTTTATTTTTAGAGCGAAATGTCTGATTGTCTTTTCTGTTCTTTGATTGAACAGTCGCAAACTAAGGTGGCATGAAAAACCCACTCATAGAACGGCTGGGATAATCCTGGGAAACCAGGGAAAGGATTATGACAACTGGTGCCATAATCCCCTAAACGAACGTATTAAAAACGTAGACGAAAGGCATAATCACCAGTTCCTCTGGCCGGTGTCATGACCGGTCAGTATCATGAATCAGGGACTAGGAAGCGAGATACGATTAGAAACCGTATACGAGCTAACGTTAGGCATCTGGGAACGTTTCGATCCCTTGTGCCAAACGCAGTAACCCAGAGGGTTTTAGCTGCAACTGCAAATGACCAGAACGCTATCATATTTCTCGGCGAGCCGACCTCGCCAAAAGGCCCGGATGCATAAACAACATCTAGGCGCGCAAAGGAAATATAACAGCGGGGAGAGAGCGAACCAGGCAAAGTTCGTAAAACCTCCTCAAACCGGGCGGAGTGAAAAACACTTCACCCTACTGTAAAGCGATCGCAGCTTGAGAGTTAAGAGGCCAGACCCGCAACGCAGGGCAAACGATCGGCTAACAACCGGTGCCGTCCTTGTGTAAAAGGTATAGACGCAAAAAACGCATTACAGGCGTGTCTACACCTCGTTTAGCGTGCAATTCTCGGCAGAGAATTACCGAACTAAGCGAAAAGACCTCACTCAATAAACTCCAATCAGTAATGATAGGAGCGATCCCGCTATGAGATCGATAACTTCGCATGCCGCGGAGAGTGGCGTCGGGGAACATACGGCCCGCGAAAGCGAGAGCGCCCAATGTATGTACAGGGAAAGATTGCGTGGCGAGCAACCACCCCCAATTTTAGGCCCAGGACTTAACGGTCCTGGGCCTAATTTTTTTGTCCAAATTGGATCAATCTAAACGTTTGTAAGTTATTTTAATACAATAACTTAAATATTAAAGATGGCGAATGCTTGCATCACTGCTGCTAGGTCTTCACGTTTAATCCTTTTCCAATTTCAAAACATGCCCTTCAACAAGGGCCTCAGCACATGAACCAAAAGATCCGCAATATCGCAATTATCGCTCACGTTGACCATGGTAAAACTACCTTGGTTGACCAACTGCTCAAAGGTGGCGGCGTATTCCGCGCCAACCAACAAGTCGCTGAGCGTGCCATGGACTCCATGGACTTAGAGCGTGAAAAAGGTATTACCATTAAAGCTAAGAACACAGCTGTTCACTTCCAAGATAAGACAATCAACATTGTTGATACTCCTGGACACGCAGACTTCGGTGGTGAAGTAGAACGTGCACTTCGTATGGTGGACGGCGTTCTTCTTGTTGTTGATGCCTATGACGGACCTCAGGCTCAAACACGTTTCGTATTGCGTAAAGCACTTCAGCACGGACTTAAAGTCGTTATTGTTATCAATAAAATCGACCGTCCAAACGCAGAACCAAAACAAATGTATGACAAGGTGCTTGAACTCTTACTCGAGCTCAATGCAACGGAAGAACAATTTGATGCTCCAGTCGTATACGGATCAGGCCGCGATGGTTACATGATGAAGCATTTAGGTGATGAGAAAAAAGACATGGTTCCATTATTTGAAACCATTCTTGACCACATCCCACCTCCATTCGCAAAACCAGATGAGCCTTTCCACATGCTTGTCTCCAATATCGACTGGTCTGACTATGTTGGTCGTATCGCTGTTGGTAAAATCTTAGGTGGCACTGTCACTATGGGTGACAGCATCTGGACAATTCGTAATTCCGACGGAAAGAGAATCCGCGGTAAAGTCACTAGGCTATTCGAATACACAGGTCTTGGTACAACTGAAAAGGATAGCGATACAGCAGGTAACATTATCGGTTTAGCAGGTATCGAAGACATCGATATCGGCGATACGATTGCTGCTAATGAAGATGCACCAGCACTACCCTTTACAGAAATCGATCCACCAACCCTCGAAATGCAATTCTGCATTAACGACGGTCCATTAGTCGGTCGCGAAGGTAAATATGTAACTTCTCGTCAATTACGTGAACGTCTATTCCGCGAAATTAAAACAAACGTTTCAATTAAAGTAGAAGACTCAGACAGAGCTGGTGTATTTAATGTTAAAGCACGTGGTGCGATGCAAGTCGCAGTTCTCGTTGAAACCATGCGCCGTGAAGGATTTGAACTTCTCGTATCACGTCCAACCGTTATTACCCGCGATGTTGGTGGCCAAGTACACGAACCATATGAAACACTCTGGATCGAAATACCAGAAGAGTGCGTTGGTACCATCATGCAAAATCTTGCAAACCGTAAAGGTCAGTTGACCAATATGGAAAAGAAAGCTGCTTTCACGATGATTGAAGCCGTAATCACAACTCGTGGTTTAATCGGTTTAGAAATCGACGTCGTTAATGCAACAAGCGGTCGCGGCGTTCTCTCTCACTTATTTAAAGAATACGGACCATGGGCTGGTGAATTAACAACCCGCTTAACAGGTACCTTAATTGCAACAGAAGCAGGCACTACCACTGCTTATGCACTTACTGGTTCACAAGAACGTGGTCGCCTATTCGTAGGTCCAGGTGAAGAAGTATACATGGGAATGGTTGTAGGTGAAAACCCACGCCAAGAAGATATCCCAGTTAACGTTGTAAAAGCTAAACAGCTCACGAACTTCCGTTCACAAGGTGAGGGTAAAGGTACACAACTTACACCTCCTCTTAAACTATCTCTCGAACGTGCTATTGAATACATCGCTATCGATGAATTCGTAGAAATCACTCCAAAGAATATTCGTATTCGTAAGCGTATTCTTGACGCAAACGAGCGTAAGAAGATGGAACGTTCCGAAGCACGCTAAGTGCTACGTTTTTAAAAAGAAGCAACGGTCCTTTAATTAGGCCGTTGCTTTTTCGTATCCAGCTGCGTCCAAAAGAGCGTCTAGTTGTGCTGGATTCTCTGGCTTTAATTTTAACATCCACGCTTCACCGTAGGGATCGCGGTTTAGTGTTTCTGGAGCCTTATCCACAACACTATTTACAGCTAGAACGGTACCACTAATCGGTGCATAAACATCGGAAGCAGCTTTTACTGATTCAACAACACCAAACGTTTCACCCGCTTTAAGCACAGTTCCTACTTTAGGCAGCTGAGCATAGGTAATATCACCCAGTGAATTTTGTGCGTAATCTGTGATACCAATAACAGCAGTACCATCTGATTCAATTTTTACCCATTCATGGGATTTTGCGTAGCGGAGATTTTGTGGAACGTTACTCATGTTACTTTCTTTAAAGGTACAAAGGGAGGTTTGACAAGCTGGAGCGCGATTCGCTCGCCTCTAACTTCTACAAATAAAGGACCTGCAAGAGAAGCAGTATTTACTAAGGCAGAGCCTATCGCTTCGTTTAACATAGGCGATAAGGTACCTGAAGCTACCTTGCCTTGTTCAGCTCCAGAGGAATCAATCACTTTTGCCTCAGCTCTAATAATACGGCGATCACCTGTTTTAAAAAACACGATTTGCTTAGCTCCACCCTGCGCTTTTTCTGCTTTCAAAGCATCTGAACCTATAAATCCTGCAGGCTTATCCAGTTTAACGGTCCATCCCAGACCAGCTGTAAGCGGGGATATGTCAGCAGTGATTTCATGACCGTAGAGCGGATAGCCAGCTTCTAAACGCAAGCTATCACGTGATCCAAGGCCACACAGTTCTAAATTAAAAGCAGTGCCTGCAGTAGCAATCGCTTCAGTTAATGCGATTGAATCAGACTGAGCGTGATAAAGCTCGAACCCATCTTCGCCGGTATAGCCTGTACGGCTAATAATACAGTGTATTCCAGCAACCGTACCTTCTGCAAAATGGTAATACTTAATCAGGCCTAGTTTAGCGCCCGTTAAGGTCTGTAAGAGTTGCGCAGCCTTTGGACCTTGAAGAGCTACAAGAGCATAATCACTCGAACGGTCAGTCACAGTAACTGAAAAGCCAGCTGACTTCTCTTTAATCCAAGCGATATCCTTATCTATGTTTCCAGCGTTGATACACAGGAAATAATTATCATCTGATTTTTTATAAACTAAGAGATCATCGACTACACCACCGGTAGGATAACACATCGGAGAATAAACAACCCTACCCGGCGTCATCTTTTCTATATCATTGGTGATAAGATGGTTAATGAATTTCTTAGCATCAGCACCAATAATATCCACCTCACCCATGTGACTCACATCAAAAAGACCTACTCCCGTGCGTACGGCTTTATGTTCCTCTAAAATGCTTCGGTACTGAACGGGCATTTCCCATCCAGCAAAATCGACAAGCCTAGCTCCTCGGCTAGCGTGAAAATCACGAAGAGGTGTACGCTTCAAATCGCTCATATAGTATAGTTTAGTCCTTCTACCCTAGGTGTTCGCAAGTCGATTTACGCAAATTCGTACTAAATAATGTTTTCTATCACAGCTACCTATTCTAACTTCTAACTCATGTTTCTACTGCTACTCGCCATCGGATGTACAGTCACCTTGTCTTTTTTTGCCTCCCTATTTGAAGCAGTGGTCTTAAGCACAACGGTAGCTGAAATTGAATCACTTAAGAAAAGAAAACCTCCTCAAGGACTGATTCTCGAGGAATTAAAACATAATTTAGATCAGACGATATCAGCGATTCTAACGATGAACACGATAGCCAATAGTATCGGTTCTGTGATCGTTGGTGCTATAAGCTCAAAGTTATTCAATAACTGGGGTTTCGTTGCAGCTACGATTTCATTCGGCGCACTCATTACTGTAGGAAG
>Ga0214164_1001199_pt1 | contig 15181 bp, 33 predicted proteins | sample TroBogepilimnion_13_FD_153003 | JGI IMG/M metagenome (GOLD analysis project Ga0214164, IMG submission 153003) | Freshwater microbial communities from Trout Bog Lake, WI - Practice 03JUN2009 epilimnion v4 | ecosystem: Environmental > Aquatic > Freshwater > Lake > Epilimnion/Euphotic zone ...
TCTTTGAGCCAGCCAAAAAATGGTATTGGCTCACCTTCAAAATTCAAGCATTTACCATTCATTTCACATGATTTAGGGGTTTGACAATTACAGGTCATAATGCCAATCTCACAGCCAAACGCATTAAAGCCAGCGACATAACTATTCCAACTATGAGAACAGTCAATATTGCTTTGTCTCGCCAGCTCATTTAATGATTCCTTATAAATATAATTACAGTAAAAATGAAGCCAACTATCACTATTAAAACGAATAGCATGGCTTCATCATTGGTCATTGTCTTTCGACTTTCATCATCATGGTTTGAATAATTAAATCCAAATCAATCAAATTATTGTAAATGTTGTCCCTGCCATTTAATATAGGATTTGAGTTCAAAATTTCTAATTCTTTCAAAAGTTTCTTTGCTACCACGATTTCTTCTGAAATATCTTTCATTTGATTCTCGTTACTTTAGCTCTGCGTAGGACTGTTTCATATTCAATTTTTGCCTTATCATCCAGCTTCCTTAATGGCAATTCTTGGAAGTATTTGTACTTAGCTTGGTATTCAGGCTGTTCAGAAGGTCTTACCCATCCGTATTGCTTGATCCAGCGTTCTTCAATGTCTGTGCCACTTGCTGTCCAAATGTGATGATTCATTTTTTATTCCTTTTCAGTTTGAAAATAATTCTTCACTTCAATACAGCTCATTTCTGTTGCCGTATAAACTGAAGTGACACCAACCTTGCTGTACATTTTTCCATCTTTGCATACAACTGATGGATAAGTAAGACAGCCTGTCAGCAAGATTGGTAAAGTTAAAATCAAAAACTTCATCTTATAAGCCATAAGCAAACATACAGCCAAATAAGACCCCAAAGACTAAAACTACCAATGCTTCTACCCATAATGGGATATTAAATTTGTCATAAAACATTTTCAATTTCCTTTCGTGAAAATTTAAACTACACTCATAGTATTACATAAATGTATTACACAATAAACAATTATTTTCAACTGTTGCTAAAAAGCCCCGAAGGGCTTTGATTATCTCGGAACATCAGCGACCAAATTACCGTCCATGATTTCACCAAGGATAAACTTGGCACGATTCAAAGTCTGACGAGCACGTTCAACCGCACCCATTGACATTTCCTCTTGAGCGTCACTCATCAAACCAGCGACAACCATGTTAGCCCCACTCAACCGATAAGTAATGCACTCTTTAATTTGAGAAAGAAATTCAGCGATATTGCAACCGTAACATTGGAGTTCAAATTCTTGGTTCATTTTCATTCTCCTTCGTAAATGTTGCCACATTGATTGCCATTGCTGTCTAAAATTCGGTCAGGCAAATGTCCTGATTTCAAGTAACGATCAGCAAGACGAAACAAAATATCAGAAATTTCATTGTAGTTTTCGTCAAAAGCCGCATTGTCACAGTTAATTTCAATTTGAATCTTCATCATAATTCCTTTCGTGTTAATCAAGACTACACCTTAATAATATACCTATTAAGCATGAAGTCAAACATTATTTCGCATATTGTTGTTTTTTATCAAAAAGGGGTGGAGCTGTCAAAACCACGAAAGGACCCGACTTGCTCGGGAGTGCAGATTTTAGGGATGCAAGCCCTGAATTGACAGCTCCGTAGAGGGCGGGGTTTCCCCCGTAAAACTATGTTACATCAGAACGGAATATCTGAGTCTATATCCGATAAATTGACACCAGCACTTTGAACAACGGATGGTGTATTTGCTTGTCTTGGCTTTGGATCAAAGAACGAAATCCAACCATCAAACCCTACTGGTATGGATTCCATCTTCATTGACAATCCATTAGCTGTTTCAAATACAGCACCTACTTTGACCCAATTAGGCTTTTCTTCGCCAGCTTGATTCTTATAAGTGCCAATCCTAGCTTTTGCTTCGTATTTAAGCGCCAATTTAATTCTCCTTTATTTGTAAAGTATTACTATTTGATTTGTAAAGAACTACCACTTGTCAATTTTGCACCTTCAATAACAACGCCAGCTTTTAAATCTTCCTTCAGTCGATTCTTATTAAGAACTGCTGGTAATGGCTCGGGAATATCAAAATATTCGTCAGGGATCATGCCTTGATTAATGACTTCAACCGATGGAGGATTTTTACGGATACTTAAAGCAAAATAAGGACAATCAATCTTACTGATACCAGTGCGTAGCATATTGTCTAAAAGGTATTGACGCATACGGTCAGCTTTGGCTTCCAAACTCTTTCTTCGGTCTGCCATTGCCTTTTCAGCAACTTTGATAGCATCAGCACTAGCCTCTAGGTTGCGTAAGAACATAGCCACGTTTGTTGCCTTGACCTCAAGATCGCCAGTAAGGGATTCAAGGGTATCTTCAAATGTCTGTTGATCCTCAATGTCCATGTCCATCAACTTCTGAACGTCTTGCAAGTATTGGTCAGCGATGGTGTAAAGAGTGAGATTACTCATTATTTGACTCCTAATACTGTTTTACGAGCATTGTAAAGAGTGGTGAATGTAGTGATCGCCTTCTTATCTTCCTGCCCTTGAGCTAGTCGATAAGCCCCTGCATAAGCCTTTTTCAGCTCATCCTCTGTTACTGCGTCACCGATCAATAAAGTAAAATCAGCAATTTGATTATCAGTAAGCGGAATTTTAGCTATTGGAGGCATTATTTCAGGAGTATGAGAATCAGCATCATTATCACCCTCAGTCGGGATTGCAAATGCTTGCAAAGCGGCATATTTGTAAGCGGCTGACATTGCCTTATTAGTAGCTTTGTCAGAAGTATCCATTGCCTCTCCAAATGTTTTGACAACGTGCTTACTGCCATCTTCGGCACAAACAAAATCAAATTCAACTTCAACGGTAACGTAAAAAATAGCTCCACCAGCCTTAGTCTGACGCTCAACGCATTCTCTAGCTAAAACCCTAGGAAGAATGCACAAACCATGTTCTGCTAATAATGGGCTAACTGTATTGAAAATATCATCAATACCTCGAAACTTGTAAGAAGCCCCTTGTTGATTGGTACGGCTTTTGGTAATACCGATTTTAGCCAATTCAGATTGAACGGCATTGATCGCTTTATAGACTTTCATTTTGCTTCCTTTCGTGGTTAATCTTCGCAAATCTCGTTTTCAGCTTGTTCTAAAGCATAACGCTCCATGTAATCGTAAGTAATAGCCCAAATTTTGCGACCTATCATTTCAAAGTCTTTTAGGTCTAGGCAATCTTGTAGGTCTTCGGCTTGCTGGACGCTCAATTCACCCATAGCTTCGACAATATTGCCAGCAATAAATGGATCGTAAACCTTAGTTTTCATCAATGTAGCTACCCGTTCCTCGATCTCATCAGTGCGATCTTCGGAATCATCAGGCTCGTAATACGCATCTTCTCGGTTCATATCATTTTCCCTTTCGTGGAGTTTTAATTGTAATATATATTTCCCCTTTCGGGGAAAATTAAAAGTTGTAATCGTAATATTTGCAAGGTTTGTCAGACAACGAAAATCTTTGACCGTATTTATTTGCAAAACCTTTTTTCTTGTTTGCTCTAATTCTGATAATCTCATTTTCAGGATTTGAGCTGATGATCCACTTTTGGGCGTTATCGCTCACAGCAGAGAATCCACCAACAACAAATTGTGTTACAACAGCAGGGTCTTTAACAGCGTCCATTGCCCTAATCTCGTAGCACTTGTCAGATACTTTACGGATAATTTCGTAAGGCTCAACATCAGAATAACCACAAAAATTTGCATATTTCATTTTGATTTCCTTTCGTGAAAAAATCAGACTACATAAGAAGTATTACATATAAGTATGATAAGAGCAAGTGGTTTGTGCAAAAATAATACAGTACCAAATTTATCCTTTTAGAAGCTCAAATAGTGAGCTTATTACCTAGGGAAAGTACCCATAAAAATAAATGTATTACCTACCAAAATTTGCAGTAATATATTCCCATGAAACATCAAGCGTGGTGTTCTCATAAACTTTTTCGGAAAAAAGGAAAGCCAATGCTTGAATTCCCCCCGCAAGATAAAATTGAAGTATTTGCAAACGAGCAAGGTCTTATTTGCTTTAGGTCTGCTGGTGATATTGAAAATACAGAAGAACAAATTGTTTGCTTAACTATCGGTCAGTTTAGATCGGTTATGAAAAATTCCCAAGACCTAATTGCCCGAGCTGATGAGTTTAAAAGGGGGCTGACATGAAACTAATTCCTAAAAATTGGAGTTCATTTCAGCACTATAAATTACGGAATCCTCCTTGGATAAAACTGCATAAAAACTTGCTTGATGACATGAATTTTCAACGCTTGCCTCTTGCTAGCAAGGCGATAGCACCAATGTTGTGGTTGCTAGCAAGTGAGTCAAATAGTGGTGAAATTAACAAAACTACCGAGGAGATTGCTTTCCGTCTAAGAATGACTGAGAAGGAAGTGTCAACAGCCATCAAACCCTTACTGGATATGGGTTTCTTCATTGATGCTAGCAAGATGCTAGCAAATGGCTTGCAACATGCTATGTCAGAGACAGAGACAGAGACAGAGACAGAGACAGAGAAACCTAACTATGCGGAATCTAAGATTCCACCATGCCCCCATCAACAAATTATTGATATTTACCATCAAACACTTCCCGAGCTTCCAAAGGTAGTAGCTTGGAACAAAACTAGGGAAAGTCATTTAAAGCAAAGATGGAGAGAGCTGTTTGTTGAATATGAATGCAAAAGCACCGAAGAAGGCTTAGATTGGTTTAAGAATGATTTTTTCCAATTTGTTAAAAATTCAAGGTTTTTAACGGGGAAAGTGTCAAGCAATGGTAGAAGGGCATTTTTAGCTAATTTGCCTTGGGTCATCAAACCTGAGAACTTTGCAAAGATTATCGAAAGGAAATATGAATGAAAATTAAATACGGCATAAAAGCTGAGGAAGCAAAGCAGGATGGTCAGCCAATCGTTTGTACCGCATACGGCTGTGGGCTTACTGGCACTTTGTCTACTGGGACCACCGGGGAAAGTAAGTTCTACTGCCGATTTCATTTTGGATTATCCCCAAACAAAAATGACCAAGTAACCTTACGAATTCATCAAAACGACAAACTACGCAATATTTTCGATATGTGTACTAATCCTGAAAAATTCTTTAAAGGAGATAAAAACATTACTTTTTTTGCTATTGCAGATAAAAAGGTATCAGAAGTATTATATGAAATGGGTTTATCTGAATTGCATATTCCTAAGAATTTGCTTAAAACTCGTAGAAATATTCTTGGTGAATTGGATAAACGAACTTTTGTATTGAATGAAAATTAAAGGATTATGCAATGACAACTCAAACTGGTAATGCCTTGGTAAAGGTCCGAGCCGTTTTCCTGAATGAGGAAATGCCGTTGACTATGGCGGTCTTGGCTCAAAAGACAAATCTCAAGTCTTCTCAGGTTTCAATGGCTCTTTGCCATTTACGCAAACAGCGTTATGTCACAAGAACGCTTATTGCCAACTATGCGGCTCGGGGAAGGAAAAGTGTGTGGGCGTATTCCTACCATCCAAATAGGGTTGAAATTGGATGAAGAATTGGAAAAACACCGATGTGGGGTTAGGCAACTACTCAAATATCGTCAGGAATGGGGCATAGAGGGCTTCAGAGCATGGATAAACGATGGGAAGGTACGGTTACTATGGTTGAGGTTAAAAAACGACTACAGCGAGCAATGGAGGCTCGGCAATCGGGGGGAGAAGGACCGTTGGCTTTAAGCCCTTTAAAAAAAGCATTAAATGATGCTGATTACTGGCGTAAGAAGTATGATGAACTTCTGATACACCTTGAACACCAAAACGACTACCGCAGATTCCTAGAGAGGCAAGTTTTTGGAGGACCTTCTTTTTGAAAAAATATTTCATCTTTGCTCATCAGGTCGCTAGATCAGGGGCAAAGCAATGTATTGACGAGTCTCCTGATGGATATGGAGCTGAGATTGGACCCATTAACCGTACTAAAGCTCAGAACGCTAAACTTCATGCCTTAATCGGTCAGATAGCTAAAACCCAAGAATGGGCTGGTAAAAAGCACAGCATTGAGACTTGGAAACGATTGCTAACAGCCTCATGGCTAAGAGCAAGGGGTGAGCCGATTGAAATGCTACCCGCTCTTGATGGCATGGGGGTCGATATTGTTTATCGTCATACTTCTGAATTGAATATTAATGAAATGATTGAGGAAATTGAATATGTGACCGCATGGGCTGTTGAACAAGGGATTAATGTTTAATGACTAGAAAGCTCTACGAATCGGACGAAAATTTAGGCAACGAAAGAGCTGTTGCTTTATTTATTGAAGAATTGTGGATATGCGATTTAATAAAACTACCGATTAAATATGGTCTTGATTACACATTTAGAAGGAATAAGAATCTCGTTGGCTTCTGTGAGATTAAATGCGTTAATTATGAAATGAGTCATTTTGACTTAATGAGTGGTGGATATTTTATTAGCGTTAAAAAGATAATGTCAGCTAGAGCATTAGTTGAAACAACAAAATTACCTTTTTATTTAATTGTTGATACTCGGGATGGAATATGGTACAGGGAATTTACTGAATTTAATAATCTAAAACTAATAGTAAATGGCAGAAAAGATAGGGATGATTGGCAAGATATTGAGCCAATGGTTTTGCTAGAAACAGCTTTATTTAAAAGAATTGCAAAGAAACCGAATGACCAAAGCTGAAAAAAATGTTTACCTTAGACTCTCACGATTGGGCTGTATTCTGTGCCAATGCAACGGCATACGAGAAATTGATGATTCTCCAGTCGAAATGCACCATATCCGAAGATATGGAGGAAAAAGAAGCCTTGCATCCGTCATTCCCTTGTGTGCTGAACATCATCGGCTTGGAAATTCCAGTATTCACAGCCTTGGACACAAAGGATTTCAAAAGTATTGGGGAGTGAGCGAAGAAGATTTATTTGAAATGGTCAAGGAGAAAATTGCATGAGAAAGGTTGATCGATTAACATTGTCGGAAATCGGTCAGTTAATTCCTTTTTCTGACGCTGGATAAACGTCACCAGCACCTATACAATGTATTACTGAGTAAAAAGGAAATCAAAGTGGCTAGACCGTCAAAACTGACTGACAAGCAATGGGAAGAAATCAAAAGCCGAATGCTTCATGGCGAGAAAGCGGCTGATCTCTCAAGGGAATACAAAGTAAGTAAGGCTTCTATTTCTGAACGAGTTTCCGAACGAGTCCGAACGATGAAAACTATTTCAAATCAATTAGTTACAGCAGAACAAGAATTAAAGGATTTACCTGTTTCTGAACAACTGACTGTATTGAACTTTGTAGATGACCTAAAAGCAATCAGTCTAAACCTTGCAAGTGCTGGTAAGTTTGGTGCGATTAATGCGAATAGGCTTTCTACCCTAGCGAACCAACAGATCAATAAAGTGACAGATGAAAGCATTGAGGATGGAGAAGGATTAGTCTCACTGGCTTGTGCAAGTCGATTGACTGACCTAGCAAATGAAGCAAGCAAAATACCGATTGGACTCATGAATGCCAATAAAGATCAAATAAAAGGCATTACTCCTCCACCAACAAAAGACTTCAAACAATGGACAAACGAGGAATTGCTTGAATACGCAACAAGGGATATTTAAAGAAATCTATATCAGGAAGACGGCTTCTGCTGACATATTGAATTATGTGAACGCTATTGAAGTGCCGGGTAGACCAATAACCGAAGATCCTAATACCGAATACTTTGAGCCTGTTGAGACTACGTTAGCTCATCATCATCGACTTTTGCTGACTAAGCTCGATGAGGTTGCGAGCACTCCACATGGGAGGATGATGGTTTTTATGCCACCGGGTTCTGCAAAATCAACCTATGCCAGTGTGGTGTTTCCATCAAAGTACCTAGGTGAAAAGCCAAATAGAAAGATTATTTTAGCGAGTTATGGTGATGACCTTGCCCGAAAATTAGGCAGACGTACTCGATCCATTATTAAGCAAAATCGTTATAAATCGATCTTCAATACTGAATTGACTATCGATTCTCAGGCGGCACAAGAGTTTGCATTGACCAATGGTAGCGAATACATGGCTTGTGGAATACTGGGAGGGGTAACGGGTAATCGTGCTCATGGGATCATTATTGATGACCCTATTAAAGGACGAGAACAGGCTAACTCTGAAACTATCCGAAACAAGACTTATGATGCTTTTGAGGATGATCTTAAAACTCGTCTAATACCGGGCGGTTGGATAGTATTAATTCAAACAAGATGGCATGAAGACGATTTAGCAGGAAGAATCCTACCTGAAGGATGGAAAGGCGAATCGGGCAAGATACTATGCAAAGATGGAAATTATTGGGAAGTGGTTTGTTTGCCAGCCTGTTGTGAAAATGAAGGTGATCCACTAGGACGCAAGATAGGTGAATACCTATGGTCAGAATGGTTTGATCTAAAACACTGGTCACAGTTTGAATCAAATCCTAGAACATGGGCGGCACTCTATCAACAACGACCAGCTCCGCTTGATGGCGATTTATTCAAGCCCGATCAAATCCAAGTGGTTGATGCTATACCTATTGGGGATATTAAATGGTGTCGGGGATGGGATTTAGCTTCTACTGTTGACGGAGACTGGACGGCTGGAGGCAAGCTAGGAAGATTAGCTGATGGACGATTCGTCATTGCAGATATGGTTAGATTGCGTGTGGGTCCCGATCAGCGTGACGCAGCAATGGTTAATACGGCTTCACTTGATGGAAGACCCGTTAAGATCAGCATTCCACAAGACCCCGGGCAAGCAGGAAAAACCCAAGTCTTATACCTAACAAGAGCATTGTCGGGATACAATGTCAAAAGCTCCCCTGAATCAGGTGATAAGATTACAAGAGCAGAGCCATTTGCTGCTCAAGTGAATATTGGCAATGTATTAATGCTTCGAGGAGATTGGAATGCACCCTTGATTAATGAAATGCGAATTTTCCCTAATGGTACGCATGACGACCAAGTAGACTCGCTATCAAGAGCATTTTCTGAAATAATGATTCCTCGTAAGAGTTTCTTTGGATAGGTGATTATGTTTAATTGGTTTCGTAAATCAGAGGTTCAAAAAGAGCCTGAACAGCCAAAGGCTCGAAAAAGCCTATTCAGCACTCATTCGTTTGATGAATTTGACCCCGATAATAAAAAATTCAAAATAGCAGATACATTTACTGCTCTTCAGGAAACGCAGCCAGCACTTTATGGCAAATACGCTATGGATGATTCCAGTAATGGTGTGGCTAATTTCAAAATGTATGCCAATGGCATGAACAGCGTTTCAGACGCAGTTATTGGCTGGTATGCTTCTCAAGGATTTATCGGAGCTCAGCTTTGCGGTATTTTGGCTCAAAATTGGCTCATTAACAAGGCTTGTGCTATGCCAGCCGATGATGCCATTCGCAAAGGCTACAACGTAGTGACTGTTGATGGCGATGAGCTAGACCCTGAAGCCGTTAAGATTATCAAGGCTTACGACAAAGCATTTAAATTGAATTTCAATATGCGTGAATTTATCCGTAAAGGACGCATTTTTGGTGTACGGGTGGCAATGTTTAAGGTCATATCAACCGATAAAGACTATTACGAAAAGCCATTTAACATCGATGGAGTTACCCCGAATAGTTATAAAGGCATTGTTCAAGTCGATCCGTACTGGACAGCCCCAATGCTGGACGGTGCTTCTGCCAGCCAACCGGATACCTTGCACTTTTATGAACCGACTTGGTGGATCATTAACGGTAAGAAAGTTCACCGTAGCCACTTAATCATTTTCCGTCATGCTGAGCCTGTAGACGTGCTCAAGCCTCAATATATTTATGGTGGTGTACCACTAACCCAGCAGATCATGGAACGTGTGTACGCTGCAGAGCGTACCTCCAATGAGGCTCCTCAGTTAGCGATGTCCAAGCGTACAACTGTTTGGTTAACCGATATGGAAGCCGTAATGAGCGACACCAACGCTGCAGTCGGAAGATTGCAACAATGGGCAGCTTACCGGGACAACTATGGAGTTAAGCTGGGCGATAAAGAAGGTGACGAATTCCAACAGTTCGATACTTCCCTTGCTGATTTTGATTCTCTTATCATGACCCAGTACCAACTGGTAGCTGCCATTGCTGGAGTTCCTGCGACTAAGTTGCTAGGCACTTCTCCAAAAGGCTTTAATGCTACTGGCGAATACGAAGAAGCAAGCTATCATGAAATGCTTGAGTCGATTCAATCAAACGATTTGACCCCGTTCGCTGAGCGTCATCATCAACTGGTTATTAAATCATTCGTTGAGCCACAGCTCAAAATTAAGATGGATCTCGAGACCACTTTAAACTGGCTTCCACTCGATACACCTACTGCCGAAGAATTGGCTGCGACTAATCTTGCCAAAGCTCAGGCTGGACAAGTTCTTATCGGTTCCGGTGCTATTAGCAGCGAAGATGAGCGTCAACGTGTGGCAACTGATAAACAATCAGGCTACAACGAAATTGGCATTCTTGAAGAGCAAGACCCTGAAGGCGAGGAGCTCGCTGAGGAAGACTTTGAGAAAGTTCAAGACACAGCAAATCCACCTCAACAAGAGCCCGAGGTAGGAGAAAATGATTCCCCAAAGTTTGAAACTGCTCAGGATGCCGTCACATGGCATGAAGGAGACCATCCTAGAGCTGACAATGGACAATTCGGTTCAGGTGGTGGAGGTGCTTCAAAATCATCAAAATCTTCTAATAAACACAATGATATTGAGCCATATGAAAAAACCAACGAAAAACAACTGACCATTACTTTAACAAATAAAAGCGGTAAAGAAATTGTTGTAACCAAATCATCTTACGAAAAGGAAAAGGCTTCCTACAATGAGAAAGGATTTGAGCCGACTCAATCAACCATGAGTCCCGATCAGATCAAACAAGCCTTAAAGCCAGCCAAGACATTTCCTAATGGTGGATACATCGATCATCATGGATTTGAGCATTCACCAAATTTAAGTGAAGCTCATAGAGCGATTGAAAACAATTTCTATACTGATATTCTTTTAAACACTCCAAAATTAGTAGCCGATTACAAAACTACTTATGGTAATAACATTGATCCTGATTTAGTTAAGGAATTAGATCCTAACTTTAAAAAGGATAAGTCATTAGCGGCGGCTGTCCATGAACCAAGTTCTTATCTGTCAAAAGTTATATGGGCTGAATCATTAAAAGCTAAAAAAGAAGCTGGAGATAATTCACCTGTTCTGTTTACTGCTGGCGGTAGTGGCTCGGGTAAGTCTGAAGCAAAGCACCTCGCTAAAGCCCTTATAGATATAAAAGAAGATGCTGACCCATTAACTTTTGATTCTGTTTTAGGTGACTATAAGAAATCAGTCTTAAAGATAAATGAAGCGTTAGATGGTCAAAATGGACCGATTGATATTGTTTATACCAATGCTCCATTAGAATTAGCTATCAAACTTAATCTGCAACGTCCCCGTACCGTTAAGATTGATACAGTAATTAATGCTCATATTGCCGCTTCTGAGAATATTCATAAATTAGCAGAACATTATAAAAACGATAAACGAGTCAATATTGTTGTAGTGAATAACACAGGCGATCCACCCGATTTAGCAAAAGGAGAACTATCTGATGTATTCAATTATGCAAATAGAGAAGCAGTAAAAACAAGAATTGTGGATCATGCTAAAAAATTGGTAGCAGGAAACAAGCTACAAGATAAACAAGGCAATCCACTGAAAGATCAAGGCAAGAAGCTAAAAATGTTATTAGGATAAAGCCCCAAAGGGCTTTTCCTAGTAACCATTAGCTAAAGCCCATTTTTCAATCTTATTGATAATTTGCAGTGAGACTTCTTTTTGTTGCTCATTTTTGTAATTTTCCAAATATCCGTAAGAAGTTAAGAATTGTAAACTTCCGCTATAGTCACCCTTGACTACAATGCAATCAGACCATTCCTCAGAAAAATCCAGCTCACATTCGTATCCTTCAATTACTGTTTTTAAGTTTTCGATTTGCATTTTGCTTCCTTTCGTAAATTAATATTTGTTTTTTAATAATCTTTTAGCGGCAATTAATCTTGCATTTTCTTCAGGAGAGTTCAGTATTGGCATCATAGATAAAGCCTTAATCATGTTTTTTAAGGCAACTCCATTGTTACCGCCAGCTAAAACCATGTCTGCATATTTAGCTGGATTACTGGCTTTTAAATCTTGATAATATGTTGCCATTTCAATTCCTTTCGTAAACCCCCGAAGGGGTATTAATTAGTCCATCCAGCCATCGTAATACTGAGCCTTGATTCCATTTATTGCCAAATAATCAAGCACTGGTTGAACTGATTTAGAAGCGGCAATATTTCCTTGTACAAATCCGCAATTCACAATACTCAGCATTTCATACTTCCTGCAACCTTTACCAATGAAAACAACTTGAATTGCTTTGCCACCACAACAAGTACCTTGATCTACAGCACCTTGTTTTACCCATTCCTGATACCACATATTTTCTGCGGCATCGATAACGGCGCTCTTTGAAGCCAAATCACCAGCTTGATAGGCACTCATTGATTCTCCGTTGTAGTTGAAAACTTGTTTCATGATTAATTCCTTTCGTGGATTAATTTACTTTGTAAAGTGAAATTGCTACTGCCATTGCCGCTTCTGCTACTTCAATCGAACCTCCAGCCACCAAGACATTTTTAGCTGAATTGCTAATTTTTCCTAAGTCCATGATGTTGAATTGGATGCCGCTTCCCAATTTATTGAAGATAGTTTGAACTTGATTTTCGATGATTTTTTGAGCCTTTTTCATTTTCAATTCCTTTCGTGGTCATTGATCCTACAATTTAATAATATACCTATTTAGTATTAATGCAACAACTATTTTTAAGCTGTTGCATTTCTGCACTAAAACTTAGAAATACGATAATCGATACCAAAATGCGTAATATCGAATGAAACTGCTATTGGCTCATCTTTAAAATACTTGTAGCCAAGAGTAGCGAGAAAGTCTCCTGCTGGATCAGCAATAAAGACTTCATTAGGGACAAACACTCCAACTTTCTGAAAAACGCCATTGACGTTTTTAGCGACCAAGATATTCATACAGCCTCCTTTTGAAAATACCCGAATTTTTCTTCCAAAATCATTCTGACGTGCTCACGATCTAATGAGTCACCAATAACAGGAGCCCCAAAACGATATTCTTTTCCATCTTTAGACTGAAGAAAACGAATTGCTTGTTTTACTATTTCGATTGGCACTCCCATGTCGTAAACACCACCAGCACCATAAAAACTATAAACATAACGAGAAAACACTTTTAATTTATAATAGGACATTGCCATTTTTAAGCTCCTTGAAATAAAACACCGTAGTTACGATCCATTCCCTGCATGATTCTTTCGGCACGTTCAGCACCGAAGACATACTGAAGAAACTGGAATGGCTCATCCTGAATGGGGACTCTGTTTCCAAAACCTCGGACAACCAACAAAGCATTCATTTCAAACTCCTTTCGTGGAAGACTTACTACACTCTTAGTATCATACTAATTAAGCATAACGTCAATAGGTTTAAGAAATATATTTTTAGGTGTTGTATTTGTAATACACTTAAAAAAACATCAAAAAACCCTTGACTCCATGCCAAATAGGTATATAGTAGAGATGTAGTCTTCATCAACACGAAAGGAAATGAAAATGGCACGTCAATTAAGTAGATATGCAAGAGCTGGTCAAATGATCCGTAGTTTCATGCGTGAGCAAGGGATCGCTGGCAGCGTCAGGGGTCAAAGCTATGCAGGAGGCAGCAGCATCAACATTCATGTTGAAGATATGCAGCCAGCAGCGTTGCAAGCTTTGGAGCGTTTTGCTCGTCAGTTCGAGTACGGCAGCTTTAACGGCATGGAAGATATTTACGAATACAATAACGTAAATGATGACTTGCCCCAAGTGAGCTACGTCTTTGTTAACAACAATATTAGCAATGGTTTACGTCAAGCGATTTGGGATTTTGCAAGGGGCTATTACAAAGGTTTAGAGAATGCTCCTGCCGATGCGATTGAAGCTGGCAACTACTATTGCCCAAACTTTGATCGTTACGGTCAGCAAGTAGTCTATCGTTTGTTTGCTGGTGGTTATATGCAAAACCAATACTGGGACTTCGTAAACGGAGTCGAGGAAGAAATGATGGCATGACAGAAACTAAACGAAGAAGTCGAGGGGGGATGGGATACGTCCCCACTGCTGATGAAATTATTGAAGCAAGAGGGCATTTATCCCAATCTAAAGCCGCCAGTTTGATTTATACTACTCAAGCAAGATGGAGTAATTATGAAACTGGCAGAAGCAGAATGCACCCAAGTTATTGGGAGCTATTTAACTTAAAAAGGGAAATGTAATGGCTACTTTTGAAGAAGCAAAAGCCCAATTCTTGAAGAAAATAGGCAATAAATCATGGGGTCAACTGCATGAGGAATTAGAAGCTGAAAACAGTGCTAAGTCCGATAAATTGATGACACCTGAATACATTGCTGGATTTGGTAAGCCTAATAGACAGGCAGATGAAAAAAAGGGCAAATAAGCCTAATAATGGTTTAGTCGGCAGTGCATTAAGACCTAATGCTGGAATTTCTGCTGATTTTGCCAAACCTATCGTTGATTTGGTAGGTTTAATGTATCGTGACGTAAAACGAGAGCTAGAGCGTACCTTTAAAGAAACCAATTTTGGTTCTGCAATGGACGCTTCTATCTCCAGTCAATCTAGGATTATCCTTGCCTATTTATTAGACAAATGGTCAGTTCGGTTTAACAAACTAGCAAAACGAGCTGTAGAGCGTATGATTTCTAGAACTATGCGTAACTCATCAGTTACGTTAGGAATGTCTCTTAAAGAGGCTAGTAAAGATTTCACTATCAATACTTCCTTTAGTGATGCCGTTCTCAAGGACGTAATCAAAGCAAGCACCCAAGAAGCCGCTAATCTCATCAAACTCATTCCCCAAAAGTTTATCGGTGACGTGCAAGGGCAAGTCATGAGAAGTATTACTACTGGAAATGGCTTACAAGACCTTGTGCCTTTTCTCACAAAGAAATATCATGGGAATGTCCGTCATGCCAAGAATGTAGCCCTC
>Ga0214164_1001205_pt1 | contig 15163 bp, 14 predicted proteins | sample TroBogepilimnion_13_FD_153003 | JGI IMG/M metagenome (GOLD analysis project Ga0214164, IMG submission 153003) | Freshwater microbial communities from Trout Bog Lake, WI - Practice 03JUN2009 epilimnion v4 | ecosystem: Environmental > Aquatic > Freshwater > Lake > Epilimnion/Euphotic zone ...
CAACTACTTTTCCGAGTTTGCCCTCATCAAATACCGTGTTCAGGTAGAAATAGCCTATTTTTTGTTCTTGTCTGATAAGAAATTCTTCAAATTAACATCCAAACAGAAGCAGGAACTAAACGCTATTGCCGAGGAATTCAGCTTGGAGGATGCACAGAAAATAAAAGACATAGAGGCCATCACAAATCATGATGTAAAGGCAGTTGAATACTTCATAAAAGAACAATTTGAGCGCATTGGCATTGTGCCACTAAAGGAATGGGTGCATTTTGGCTTAACTTCCCAAGACATTAATAATACCGCCATACCACTTAGCTGGAAACATTGTATGGAACTGGATTATTTGCCCGCAATAGCTAATCTACAACACGATTTACACCAGTTGGCCACCATCTGGAAAGCTATCCCTATCCTGGCAAGAACACACGGTCAACCAGCCTCCCCTACTATTTTAGGTAAGGAAGTGATGGTTTTTGTGGAACGCATTGCCAACCAGATACAATTGTTTTCTTATATCCCCTATGCTGCCAAATTTGGGGGAGCTACAGGTAATTTCAACGCACATAATATTGCTTTTCCTGAGAAAAACTGGGTTAAATTAGGAAATGAGTTTGTAGATAAATATCTGGGCTTGCAACGGATGCAGTTTACCACACAAATAGAGCATTATGATAATCTGGCTGCACATTGCGATGCCATCAAACGCATCAATACCATACTAATTGACCTTTGCAGGGACATCTGGACGTATATCAGTATGGATTATTTTAAGCAAAAGACCAAAGAAGGGGAAGTTGGTTCTTCGGCGATGCCTCACAAAGTAAACCCGATAGATTTTGAGAATGCAGAAGGCAATCTAGGTATTGCAAATGCTTTGTTGGAGCACTTTTCTGCCAAACTTCCCATCAGTCGTTTGCAAAGAGACCTTACAGATAGTACTGTTTTGCGCAATCTGGGCGTCCCTATTGCACATACGTTGCTCGCTGTTAAAAGTCTGAATAAAGGCTTAGGGAAATTATTGCTGAATGAAGCTAAAATGCATGAAGACCTTGAAAACAACTGGGCAGTAGTAGCAGAAGCAATACAAACAGTGCTACGTAGAGAAAATTATCCAAACCCTTATGAGGCATTGAAAGGGCTTACACGCGGAAAGCATTCGATTGATAAAAAGGCCATTCATACTTTCATAGATACCTTGACAGTTAGTGATGATTTGAAGGCAGAATTAAAGAAAATAACGCCTTCTAACTATGTAGGAATCATGGCGGAGTATTAATAAGAAATTAAATAGATAAAAGACTCGCCGTTAAATAGAAAAATTGAAAACTGAACGTCATAAAAAAATGTATTTTTGTTACATAAAACAAATGTATTTTTAAAAAAAATAGAATGCCTAACACAGTAACATATATGGTTGATGAAAAGGGAGCTAAAACTGCAGTTTTAGTTCCTTTAAAAGTTTGGGAAAGAATAAACAACGACTATTTGAAGTTACAGAACAAAATTAAAGTCTTTAAAGGCATTAAAAACAGTCTAGAGGAAGTGAAAGATGCCCAAAAAAATGGAAAAGAATTGCAAACCTTAAATGATTTCCTTTGTGAAAGTAAAAGTTAGAATAACTAAGGACTTTAAAAGGGCATTAAAACCACTATTAAAGAAATACAATTCCCTTACCAATGATTTATTTTTACTTCAATCAGAACTTTATCTCAATCCAAAGCTAGGAACTCCCATAGGTAAAGGGATTTACAAGATAAGACTAAAGATAAAAAGTAAACCTCAAGGAAAAAGCGGAGGTGCCAGGGTCATTTCTCTACTAGAGACTACAATAATAGGTATAGAATCTTCCGAAAACAAAGAAGAATCAACCGTTATCCTTTTATATATCTATGACAAGTCGGAGGTTGCGAACATTTCTGACAAAGAACTGAAAGATTTGATTAAAAGATTTCATATTGGTGATGAATAATTGATACGCTTACACTTATCTTTCAATCAAATTTGTTGGAATTAAAATAAAAAATCTCTAACTTCTTATTTTCATCCTCGAAAATCGACACATCATTTGATTTTTTTCCCTACATTTGCGCCCTTTCCCAAACGGCTCAACAAGTTCTCGTCTGTTCGAGACGCCAGCAGGGAGTAATCTTAATAAGATTATTTATATGCCAAAGGTTAAAACAAACTCAAGTGCTAAGAAAAGGTTCAAAGTAACCGGCACAGGCGAAATTACTTTTCAAAAGGCGTTCAAACGTCACATTCTAACTAAGAAATCTACTAAACGCAAACGTGCACTTCGCAAGAAAGGTATGTTGGGTTCTACTAACAAAGATTTCGTTATGCGTCTTCTAGCTTTAAAATAAAAAAGCGACCAGAAGAAAAAAAGTAAACACATTTAAAAACATTATTTAGTGGATAATTCCGCTGAGAAAAATTAATAAGTTATGCCACGTTCAGTAAACGCAGTAGCATCAAGGGCTAGGAGAAAAAGAATTCTCGACCAAGCCAAAGGTTTTTATGGTAAACGTAAAAACGTGTATACCGTTGCCAAAAATATCGTAGAAAAAGGTTTGACTTACAGCTATGTTGGTCGTAAGTTGAAGAAAAGAGAATACCGTCAGTTGTGGATTGCCCGTATCAATGCGGGTGTTCGTGCAGAAGGATTGACTTACAGTCAGTTTATTCACAAATTATCTGAAAAAGGTATCGATTTGAACCGTAAGGTATTAGCTGATTTGGCTATGAACAACCCTGAAAGTTTCAAAGCATTGGTAGATTCTGTTAAGTAAAGCAAACAGTGATAAATAAATAAAAGCTGGAGTTTAATTGCTTCAGCTTTTTTTATGTCTGATGTGTTTCAAACTATTACATTTGCCTACTTTTTGGGTAACTTAATCAATTTATTTTCACGCATTAAACCAAGTTCTTAGATGAACAATTCTTACACCTCGTTGGTGAATCAAACCTTCCACTTTCCACAGGAAGGTTATAAATTGAATGATGATGGGTATCTGATGTTTAACAATGTAGACGTCAAAGCCCTGATAGATAAGTATGGTACTCCCCTAAAGATTACCTATTTACCTAAAATTGGGATGCAGATAAATAAAGCAAAGGACATGTTTGAGAAAGCCTTCAAGAAACATAAGTACGAAGGCACTTACAACTATTGTTATTGCACAAAAAGTTCCCACTTTTCGTTTATTGTTGAGGAAACTTTGAAGCACCAGATTCATTTGGAGACGTCTTATGCGTACGATATTGAAATTATCAATCAGCTTTATCTAAAGAAAAAGGTTAATAAAGAAACCTTTATCATCTGTAATGGATATAAGCAGAAAGCATATACCAATCGGATTGCACGCCTTATCAATAGTGGATTCAAAAATGTAATTCCTGTACTAGATAATAAAGAAGAACTGGAAGCTTACCGTAAAACGGTAAAAGCACCTTTCAAACTGGGCATCCGGGTGGCTGCTGAAGAGGAACCTTCTTTCCCTTTCTACACTTCCCGTCTCGGAATCAGGGCCAAGGATATCCTTGAGTTTTATGTAGATGAGATTGAAGGCTTCGAAGATAAGTTTCAACTGAAAATGCTTCATATCTTCTTGAATAAAGGTATTAAGGACGACATTTACTATTGGAGTGAGCTGAATAAAGTAATCAATCTTTACTGTCAATTGAAGAAAATCTGCCCCGAATTAGATTCTATCAATATCGGTGGTGGCTTCCCTATCAAACATTCGCTTGGGTTCGATTACGATTATCAGTTTATGATCAACGAAATTGTGGGTAACATCAAACGTGCCTGCAAAAAAGCCAAAGTTGCTATGCCGCACATCTTTACTGAGTTCGGTAGCTTTACTGTTGGTGAAAGTATGGCGCACATCTATAGCGTAATTGGTCAGAAAGTTCAGAACGACAGGGAGTGCTGGTATATGATTGACTCATCTTTTATCACTACGCTTCCGGATACATGGGGTATCGGCGAGAAATTCCTGATGTTACCTGTCAATAAATGGGACAACGAGTATCATCGGGTGGTTCTGGGAGGAATTACCTGCGACAGTCATGATTATTATGATAGCGAGGAACATATCAACGAAGTATTTCTACCCAAACTGACTAATAACTATAAAGGTGAGGAGGAAAGTAATAAAGAACCGTTGTATGTTGGCTTTTTCCACACAGGTGCTTACCAAGATCAGATAAGTGGTTATGGTGGCATCAAGCATTGCCTGATTCCTTCACCCAAACACATCATTATTGAGTACAATAAGCAGGGTGTTCTGGAAGATTGGGTGTATGCAAAGGAACAATCCGCTCAAAGTATGTTGAAGATATTGGGTTATCTTAAATAAGGATAATTATAAACTTAGAGAAAGGGGACTACTTAACGGTAGTTCCCTTTTTTATTGGCCATTAAGTATTATTTTATAGTAAATTCAATATAAAAAATCAGATTATAATGAGATCCCTATGCAAAACCTGACATGGAATGAGAATGAGTGTACAAGCTTTTTCAACTCTACAACACAAAAAATATCTACTTATTCATTATAAAAAAATACTTAAAGTCGGGTATATCCAAATCATGCATTTATTCTTATATCGAACGAACAGACTTCAACCAAACAGCAAAGCCCAACCGGGGCTTGCCAATTTTATTCATTCATTTACTTCCAACATTTTAATAGTACTTAACTATTTTGCTCGACTAGATAGACCTACCAATAACTGAATATCCATAAAAAAAGGTCTAATGATATATGCTTTAACACTTATACCATTAGACCTACTTACTTATTACCTGCCAACTTATAACTAATCTTCCACTTTTGTCAGTTTGATAATATTGGTTGGCAAATGTAAATGTACAGGCGTGCTTCCTGTATTTACAACAACATCTCCCGATTTCACTAAGCCATTCTCTTTTAAGATTGAAATCTGATCATCAATCATATTATCCAAAGAGGTTTCTTGGTCGTAGTAAAAAGCACGTACACCCCAACTCAAACTCAACTGATTTACCAATGTTTTCTCTTTGGTAAAAACATACAATGGTGATGCTGGACGATAGCTACTCAACATGAAAGCAGTCTTTCCACTTTGAGTCATCCCAATCAAACCTCTTGCACTAATGTCGGCAGCCAGTTTACAAGCATTGTAACAGATGGCATCACTATAAAAAGAAGGTGAGTGTGGTTGTGGCTTCAAATCATCCTCGCGGTTATAGCGATATTCTTTTTGCTCCACCTCTCCTATTATTTTACGCATTGTTTCTACTACCAAAGCAGGATGTTGGCCAGCGGCAGTTTCGCCACTAAGCATCACCGCATCAGCACCTTCTAACACCGCATTGGCAACGTCGGTTATTTCGCTACGGTTTGGTTTTACCCTGTCAATCATACTTTCCATCATCTGTGTAGCTACAATCACTGGTTTTGCACGGTGAATGCACTTTCTAATCAAATCCCTTTGAATCAATGGAATCCTTTCTACTGGCAATTCAACACCCAAATCACCACGGGCAACCATGATGGCATCACTTTCTACGATGATATCACGGATATTTACCAACGCTTCTGGCTTTTCAATCTTAGCGATGATCTTTGTCTTACTCTTCTTCTCATCCAACTTACTTCGAAGTATCACGATGTCTTTTACACTACGCACAAAGCTTAACGCTACCCAGTCACACTTCTGTTCTATGATAAAGTCAAGGTCTATTAAATCCTTTTCAGTTAATGCGGGGAGGGAAATCTTTGTATCAGGCAAGTTCAGCCCTTTCTTCGAAGACAACACACCTCCAAGAGTCACCTCTACTTTTACATCATTTTCCTTAGTGATGTTTATAACCTTCACTTCAATTTTACCATCATCAATCATGATGATGTTACCTACACGCACATCACCAGCAAGGTTTGGATACGATACATAGATCTTTTCCATGGTACCCACACATTTCTCGTTGGTAAAGGTGAGGATATCGCCTGCTTTAAGGTCTAATGCATTGTTTGCGATTTCACCTACACGAAGTTTAGGACCTTGCAAATCACCTAGAATAGAGATATTATGTCCTTCAGATGCATTTATCTGACGAATGTGTTCAATAATCTTCGCTTTGTCTTCATGAGAACCGTGAGAGAAATTCAACCTGAATACATTTACACCTGCATTCACAAGTGCCAATAATTGATCATAAGAATCGCAAGCAGGTCCCACTGTTGCAACAATCTTCGTGCGTTGCTGGGCAACACTCGGCAATATTGTCTTTTTAACTACTGCGGGAACGGGAATACTTTTAGCCATATAATTGTTGTGTTTTAAATTGTTGTATTTTATTAGTTACTGTTACTAATTGAAAAAGCCAACTAAACCTAGTTAGCTGGCTAATATTTTTACTATTTTCATCCACTCTTGTCCAATCTTTTGCTTCTCTTTCACAGCTTTGTCCAATGGAGTGTAGTGTATCTTATTATTGATTACGCCTACCATTACGTTATTTCTACCCACCATCAAGCTTTCTACTGCATAATATCCCATGTGGCTGGCAATCAATCGGTCGCTACAAGTAGGTGATCCACCTCTTTGGATATGTCCCAACACACAAACTCTTGTATCTGCCGCTGGTATACGTTGTTTGATGATCTTAGCAATCTCTTCTGCGCCGCCAAATCTATCACCTTCCGCAACAACTACCAAGTTTACCAGCTTCTTTCTTTTTTCTTTTTCGTTCAGTGAGCTAATTAATTCTTCTATGTCCGTTTCTGTTTCAGGTATCAAAATATTCTCTGCCCCTGTTGCAATACCGCTATGAAGGGCAATGTATCCGGCATCACGTCCCATTACTTCAACCAGAAAAAGCCTGTCGTGGGCGTCCATTGTATCCCTGATTTTGTCAATAGCCTCTACAGCAGTGTTCACTGCCGTGTCAAACCCTATCGTTACATCGCTACCAGCAATATCTTTATCAATCGTGCCAGGCAATCCAATACAAGGTATATCATACTCCGAGCTAAACTTCTGTGCCCCCCTAAAGCTACCGTCCCCTCCAATTATCACCAACCCGTCTATCCCGTGTTTTTGTAGGTTATTGTAGGCCTTTTCTCTTCCAGCAGGCTGCATAAACTCCAGACAACGAGCCGTTTTTAGTATTGTTCCCCCTCTTTGTATAATATTGGCAACACTTCTGTTGGTCATGTGCATAATATCATCTTCTACCATCCCTGCATATCCCCTCATGATTCCAAAAACAGATAATCCATAATAATTACCTGTACGTACCACTGCCCTAATGGCAGCATTCATACCAGGAGAATCACCTCCTGATGTAAGAACCCCAATTTTTGTTACTTTCCTCTTGTCCATCTTATGATTAGTTTGTATTATCGTAGTGTAAAATCAGATTATCGAGCCTCAAATGTAAGTGATTGAAGCAATGTAACAATATATGAATTATTAGTTAATATTTAGATAATAGCTTGTTTACAACCCCTTACTTTTGTGTACTTTTTACACAAAAACCAATGCCATCAAGGAGTTTACGAAAACGATTTTACTAAAAACAATGAAGTAGGATGAAAGAAAAGTTGAGGATAATCATAACGGGAAGCAATGGTTTTTTGGGACAACACTTGGTTAATTACCTATCGCAAGGGCAATTTGAGGTATTTGCTCTCAGTAGAGGAGCCAACCAAAACAAGATAACCCATGGGCTTAATTACTTCCCTATCGACTTAACTGATGTATCTTCTGTGAAACAATTGTTTGAAGTAATAAAACCACAAATAGTCATTCATAATGCAGCAATGAGCAAGCCGGATACCTGTCATAATTTCAGGGAAGAATGTATTTTGCACAATGTAACCGCTACCCAATTTTTGCTAGAAGCATCTCAAAGTACTAAACCCTATTTTCTGTACGTTTCTACCGACTTTATCTTTGGTGAAGATGGTCCGCACGATGAAGACACAGTCCCTAATCCACTTAATTTCTATGGCGAATCCAAATTGCAAGCAGAGGCAGCAGTAAAACAAAGCGGTCTGGCTTATGGCATAACGCGACCTGTATTTATTTATGGCCCTTGCTACGAGAATATGCGACCAACTTTCTTGCATTGGGTGAAGAATAGTCTGGAACAAGGCAAAGAAATAAAAGTAGTGAGCGACCAACGCCGGACACCTACTTACGTGTATGATATATGTAGCGGAATGGAAACAATGATAGAAAAGCGTTTTGTGGGCGATATCCATCTTGCAGGAAAAGACATTGTTTCGCCATACCAGATGGCGTTGACGGTTGCAAAAGAGTTGAGTCTAGATAGCAGTCTGATATTCCCCGTTACCTCAGATACCTTCCCCGAACCAGTTATTAGGGCAAAACGCTCAGGTTTAAAAATTGATAAAGCGAGGAGATTATTGGGATACGAACCCATCAGTTTTGAAGAAGGGGTGAGGAAAAGTTTTGTGAGTGGTGAGTGATAAGTGGTGAGTGATGCATAAACGGGAGATGCTGACAAATCTAGAAAAAGAGACTTTATTGTCCGCATAAACCAAGAATATAACCTAGCTCACCAAGCCTTTATCAACTCAAATGTACTTCGATAGCAGGTTGTTGCAACATTCTTCAGCTCTGAAGCGTACTAAATCGTCAACAATGCGACCCTAATATGACCTAATCAGTACTTGATGCACCCCTTCAAGGCACTCATCTTCAAGGATTACGGTGTTTTTATCGCAAATACAACTATTATTGTCGAAGATGCAGCAATTAATTGCGTAAACCAACCATTCTTCTCGCCTGTTGAGACTCTCAACAGGCGAGAAGAATGGTACATCTGCAAGCCTTGGCTACTGAACAGCGTGGGTTCAGGTCTGGCAAGACCGCACTTATCTTGCATCAGCGGGACTTAGACAAGCAAAAATCACTGTGAAGATTAATTCCTTCGCAAGGTTTTACTCTGAATATATAACAATATTTCGTACTAGCTGCTTCTTAATAGTTGCGCACCAAATCCTGCAATGCAGCTTCTTTTTCTATCAATTTTTGTAGCAAGACAATCTGGTTGTTAGCCCTTATAAAGTTATGTCCGGGATATTGCGAGCCATAATAGGTATCATTTTGTAGGTAGTCGGTCATAAAACGAAGGGCTTGCATATAAATCAAGAACTTTCCGGCATAAACAAAGTGCTTTAACTCATCGGTACTCAACTCACCCTTCATTTCAGATAAATATCCTTCCAATATCGCTTTAAAATAATCTTCCCTCACTTCAATCAGACTAAAATCTTTCTCCTCCTCACTCACAGGTGACAGATAAGTACGCATCATATCTCCTACATCGCTCATAAAATAGCCTGGCATCACTGTATCTAAATCAATCACACACAAGCCTTTATTATCCTTATCAAACAACACATTATTCACTTTGGTATCGTGGTGCATTACGCGAATCTTGAAGTTGGGGTTCTGCTTTATCCCTTCAAAAACGGCTACAATATCACTGTGCTTCTTCAAAAATACGATGCTTTCTGCCGCCTCGGATATCCGTTCAGGATTGCCACTTACCAATATGTTTTCAAACTGAGTAAACCGTAGACTTAGGTCATGAAAGTTGGGAAGTGGGATATGAAGGCTTTCTACCGGGAAGCGAGACAAATGGTTGGCGAACCGACCAAACTGAACCGCTGCCTCATAAGCCAGTTGTGGATTGTTTAAGGCGCTATACGTAACAGAATCAATTACAAAAGGGAACAATCGATAAGAGCCATTGTCGGGCATATTGCAGACAACATCGCCATTGATTGTAGGTAATAGTCCCACAAAAAAGTAGTTGGGATAATTCAGGTGTAGGTAGTCGCCAATACTTTTTATGTTGCGTGCAATATCTGTAGGGCTACTAAAAATATCGCCATTTACTTTTTGGAGAATATATTGCTTGTTCTTGCCAACCAATTTCCAGGTGCTATTAATAAGCCCTCCCTTGAGTGTTTGTACCTCTAAAGTTTCATTGATGTTGTATTGCTTTAAAACAGAATCTAGCATTGTTAAATTAGATTGAGGAGGGATGTAAGAAATGGCAACAAATATACAGTCGGGCATTTAATAATTGGTAATAGCGAAAGGTTTATACTATTTTTACGGCGTGTGCTTGTTGTTTATTTGATAAATTTGACGAATGATTGACGAAAAGGATTTACTGGAACTGCTAAAAAAGGACGATGAAGAGGCTTTCCGAAAAATCTTTGACTTTTATATCAGGAAAGTTTATCAATTTGTGTACGGCTATCTCAAAGACACCGTTGAAGCTGAAGATGTTACACAGAACATATTTCAGCGCATCTGGGAGAAGCGTGCGATGATTGATACCAATAAATCTTTTGGTGGATTCCTGTTCACCATTGCCTACAGAAGCGTGATAGACCACATCAGGAAGGAAGCAACAAAAAAACAACTGACAAAAATGGGTATTGCCGATAACGAAGAATCGGTATCATACCTTACCGCAGACTCATTGGCCAACAACCATCACCTGGAATCATTGTATCAGAAAGCATTGAATGCCTTGTCGCAAAAAAGAAAGGAAGTATTTATCCTGAGCAGACATGAAGGGATGTCCAACAAAGAAATTGCAGAAAAACTTCATATCTCAGAAAAGACTGTTGAGAACCACATGACTGCCGCCTTATCCGCCTTAAGAACCTTTTTTACGAGTTCAGAACTCGTGCTGCTTATACCGATACTCAAGTTCATTTTGAGCTAACCAGTCTCTAAAATTTACCATTAGTACTTTAAAGAGAAAGTTCCAGATACGATAAACTTTCTCACCAGAAGGTATCAATGATAGATTATGTTTCCCGATTTTGTGCAAGACAACCTGCTGTAGAAGGCTTTTTTAGCGGAACAATTAATTATTTATGCCTTGCAATGAGTGCATGTAATAAAATAGATACTATATTTCCGCTGTTGTAAAGATTTTAGATTTTATTAGCCCTCTAACTTTTAGTGATTATGAGTTCATTGTTCCGGAAAAAGTCGATAGAAAAAATTGTAGCAGATAATGAGGCTGGTGTAAGCGATGGACATGGCGGACATTCACTTAATAAGGTTTTGGGCGTAAAAGACCTCACCTTCATGGGCATTGCAGCCGTAATAGGTGCAGGTATCTTTTCTACCATTGGCACTGCGGCTTTCAATGGTGGTCCCGGTATCTCTATATTATTCATTATCACCGCAGTCACCTGTGGATTCAGTGCCTTGTGTTATGCAGAGTTTGCCAGCAGGGTTCCAATAGCAGGTAGTGCCTACACGTATGCTTATGTCAGCTTCGGAGAAATCGTTGCATGGATCATTGGATGGGCATTGATACTTGAATATGCTATTGGCAATATCGTAGTGGCCATCAGTTGGAGTGGCTATTTCAACAACCTGTTACAAGGGCTAGGCATTCACTTACCCGGTTGGCTGGTGAACGACCCCATATCTGTAGGCGGCTTGGTGGATGATGCAGCAAAAGCGACTGCTGCACACAAGCCACTGACAGATACAATGCAAGAGGCCATAGCAGCATGGAATAGCGCCCCTCTCCTCTTTGGCAAGCACTTATTGGTAAACATTCCTGCCCTAGGTATCGTCGTACTCATTACCATACTGGCTTATATAGGTATCAAAGAGAGTAAGAAAACAACAAATGCAATGGTTGTCTTCAAGATTATTGTTATCATACTCATCATTGCTATCGGTAGTTTCTATGTTAAAACAAACAACTGGCATCCCTTTATGCCGAATGGCTTTGGCGGTGTATTGGCAGGGGTAAGTGCTGTTTTTTATGCTTACATAGGTTTCGATGCTATCTCTACCACGGCCGAAGAATGCAAGAACCCACAAAGAGATTTACCTAGGGGAATGATTTATTCGTTACTTATCTGTACCATACTATACATTCTGATAGCCTTGGTGCTGACAGGAATGGTCAATTACAGTGAGCTGAAAGTAAACGACCCTTTGGCTTATGTTTTTGAAAAGATACACCTCACTTGGATAGGGTATATCATCTCCGTAAGTGCCGTAATAGCCACTACGAGTGTATTATTAGTATTTCAATTGGGACAACCGAGAATATGGATGAGTATGAGCCGTGATGGACTACTGCCCAAAAAGTTCTCCGAAGTACATCCAAAATTTCAAACGCCCGCTTTCGCTACAATTATTACTGGGATTTTGGTGGGTGTACCCTCCTTGTTTATGCCAAGTAGCCTGATGACCGACCTTACTAGTATCGGGACATTATTTGCTTTTGTACTCGTTTGTTTTGGGGTGTTGGTATTACCCAAACTAACCCATGCCAAGAAGAGTGCATTCAGGTTGCCCTATATCAATGGCAAATGGATACTTCCAATTTTGACAGTGTTGATACTAGGAGGCTTTCACACACGTATTGCCAACGCAGTAACACAAATAGGCTCTGAGAGCTTTCAAGAGATATTGTTCTTAGTCTTCACAGCTACCCTGATAGTCGTTGCCATACTCGCATTCCTACGAAACTACTCTGTAATCCCCATTGTGGGTGCCTTGTGTTGCCTGTATTTGTTAACTGAAATACCGGCTATCAGCTGGCTTTGGTTCTTCGTTTGGATGGGAATTGGCTTGGTTATTTATTCCACTTATGGCAAAAAGAACAGTAGGTTAGGAAAAGATAGCAAATAAATAAAAAAGTCTATTCAGTTATTAACAAGTATTTTTGACTAATAAAGTTGGAAGAAATGAAAATGCTAATTGAAGTACCTGATAATAAAGTTCCTTTTATAATGGAATTATTCTCGAAATTTGAATTTATAAACTTCAAGACAGAGATACCAAAGACGTTTGAGAATGATTTTGAAAAGGAATGGAAAGCATTTTCTTCAAAACTAAATCAAAGTCAACCAAAGATCACTAATGAAGAAATTGACACAGAAATTAAAGCTATAAGACAAGGAAGGCGACAAATGAATAATTTAAGCGCTCAGCAATGAGAGTAGTAATTGATACTAACGATTACATTAGTGCATTAATAGGAAAGAAACATCGCGAAAAGATAGAAACCATAATTCTAAACACCAAAATTGAAATCCTTGCAGACTCGGTTTTATTTCAAGAAATTGAAGATGTCGCTAGACGTGATAAGTTCAAGAAATATGTAACAAAAAGGCAAATAGACAATTTCATTTCATTATTAAGAAAGCGTTTAACCCCAATTATCACCAAATCTGTTATAAATGTAAGCAAAGACCCTGATGATAACTTTTTGTTAGCACTAGCATTCGATGGGCAAGCAGACTTTCTCATCACTGGCGACAAATCGCACCTTCTTTCTCTTCGCTATTTTAACGGCATCCCAATTATACGACTAGACGTTTTCATTATTTTGCATAACTACAAATAAGTTTCCCCCTATTTTCGCAAAAACTCTACTTTTTGGCACAGCCCAGCGTTGCAATTGTTATTCTAAATTATAATGGACGGAAGCACCTACAGACTTTCATTCCATCCGTGCTCAATAGTTCCTATGGGAACAAGCGTATAATTGTTGCAGACAACGCCTCTACCGATGACTCTCTTTCATATCTGAAAGAACATTTCCCTACAGTAGAGATATTACTGAATACACAGAACGATGGCTTTGCCGGAGGCTACAACTGGGCTTTGAAACTAGTGAAAAGTGACTATTATGTACTTTTAAATTCGGATGTAGAAGTAAGTACAAACTGGATAGAACCCATCATCAACCTGATGGAATCCGATGCAAAGATTGCTGCTTGTCAGCCCAAACTAATTGCTTATAACAATAGAAAGCTATTGGAATATGCGGGTGCTTGTGGCGGATGGATAGATAAATTAGGCTATCCCTTTTCTCGAGGGAGGGTTTTTGATGTACTGGAAGAAGACAAGCATCAGTACGAAGATATTCAAGAGATATTTTGGGCAAGTGGTGCAGCGATGTTTGTTAGAAGCAACGTATTTCATCAGCTTGAGGGTTTTGATGCCTCCTTTTTTGCCCACCAGGAAGAGATAGACTTATGTTGGAGAATGCAACTGGCAGGGTACAAATTGATGGTTGTTCCGCAATCCGTTGTGTATCATGTAGGGGCAGGGACTTTACCAAGAGGAGGACGAAAGGTATTCTTGAACTTCAGGAACAACCTATTAATGCTTTCTAAGAACCTCACATGGACAGAGAAACTAAAAGTAATCCCATTTCGTTTTCTATTGGATGCCATCTCTGCATGGAAAGGATTGTTTCAGGGAGACAAAAACTTCTTCATAGCCATTTGTAAGGCACACTTTTCTGTAATCACCATCTGGGTAAAGGGATACAAAACACATACCCTCAAAAGAGTACCATTAAAGCAATTGGGCGGGGTGTATAATGGCAGTGTAGTTTGCCAGTACTTCATCAGGCACAAGCACTATTTCCACCAAATTGTGAACAACAAAAGGTGATTACAAAAATGTTTCAACGCAGGTGTTGATTATATCAGCCTGCTCCCTATTTTTGCAACGCAATATTTTAATAATTATGAGCAGTCACGATCACGTTACAGAACAAGAAGAAACAAACTTAGACTTTACCAAAAGTTGGGTTAACTCTTCCAAATTCATTTTCTATCTATCTGTTTTCTGCATTTTAGGCGGATTATTTGGCAATTGCTTAAGGCTTTATCAATCTCGTTACAAAGGGCATCCTGATGTTGAGATTCAAAGTAGTACTCAATACAAACCTGAGTATAAATAAGTAAGAATTTTTTCAAAAAAGTTTGTGCAATTGAATCCTGACTCTTATATTTGCACTCCCAAAACGAAATAGTTCTTAGGATTCATGCGAAAGTAGCTCATTTGGTAGAGCACGACCTTGCCAAGGTCGGGGTGGCCAGTTCGAGCCTGGTCTTTCGCTCCAAACAGAAAGATTCCATCGCAAGATGGAATTTTTTTTGGCAGCCTTGGTGGTGGAACTGGTAGACACGCAGGACTTAAAATCCTGTCTTCAGCAACGGAGGTGCGGGTTCGATTCCCGCCTGAGGCACAAAGCCCGCTTTTATAGCGGGTTTTTTATTTGCCTTACCCACCAAGTAGCCTGAAGGCAAAGAGTCTGCCTCAAAGTAAATACTTCAAAACAGACTCT
>Ga0214164_1001206_pt1 | contig 15162 bp, 14 predicted proteins | sample TroBogepilimnion_13_FD_153003 | JGI IMG/M metagenome (GOLD analysis project Ga0214164, IMG submission 153003) | Freshwater microbial communities from Trout Bog Lake, WI - Practice 03JUN2009 epilimnion v4 | ecosystem: Environmental > Aquatic > Freshwater > Lake > Epilimnion/Euphotic zone ...
GCGACTAAACCCATTATCTACTGCCAGTACATAGGAGAAGAGAAAGAATGCGAGGGCACATACCGCGACAATTCCGGCCGCAAGTCCATCGAGTCCATCGACAAAGTTGACGGCATTGATAACTAACATAACAAAGATAACCGTGAGGACCTGTCCGATATTAGATGGCAGTGTCAAAATTCCATTGATCGGTAACCACAATATCTGTACGCCGTGTAACAAAAGTATTCCTGCTGCAAGTGCTTGGCCTGCGAATTTTGTTAGGGAATCTAAATCGAAGCGATCATCGAGTGCGCCTAGCAACATAATAAAAGTTCCGGCTAAGAAAATCCCACCTGTCTCGCGACCAAAAGCCGCTCCAACTAATCGAAGGTGATCAACAATCAAGAAGGTCAGTGACATAGATCCCCACATCGCTAATCCGCCCCAGCGAGGAGTGATCGTCGTATGTAAATCCCGTGAACGAATTTCAAGAAACGCGCCAGATTTCATCGCCAGGTCTCGAACTAATGGCGTCAGCAAGAAACAAAGAATTGCCGCCAAAGAGGCAGAGACCAAGTACTCGCGCATTTTTAAACTTTAGCGTGGATAGACAGGAAATTGTGCTGTGAGCGCACGCACTTCGCTGTGAATTGCGGTCGCCTTCGATGATTCCCCGCCATCTTTGATAGCACGTGCGATCAAAGAAGCGATCTGCTTCATTTCTGGCGCACCCATACCCTGGGTAGTTGTGGCCGCAGAACCCACACGGATTCCGCTGGTGACTGCCGGGGACTCTGGATCAAATGGGATCGCATTTTTATTCAAAGTGATACCTGATAAACCACAACGCTCGTCTGCAACTTTGCCGGTAACACCGGTCGAACGAATATCGATCAAAGCCAGATGAGTTTGAGTTCCGCCCGATACGGCTCTCATGCCCTCGTCTTCAAGGCTCTTAGCCAATACCTGTGCATTTGAAATAACTGTCTTCGCATAAGCCTGATAGGCAGGAGTTGCACACTCTTTAAGAGCAATTGCTTTGCCTGCAACCGCACTCATAATTGGTCCGCCCTGCATTCCCGGAAAGACCGCCTTATCGATCGCTGCTGCGTGTTCTGCCTTTGCAAGAATCATCCCACCACGCGGCCCACGCAAAACTTTGTGTGTAGTAAATGAAACTACATCAGCATATGGAACAGGTGAGGGGATGGCCTTTCCAGCAACCAATCCAATGAAGTGCGCTGCATCGACCCACATAATGGCGCCGACTTCGTCACAAATCGATCGAACTCTTTCAAAATCAATAAGACTTGGATATGCGGTAGCTCCAGTACATATCATCCGTGGTGCATTCTTGAGTGCTAAATCCCGCAACTCGTCATAATCAATCAACTCATTATCTGCTCGAACTCCATAAGAAACTATGTTGAACCATTTTCCAGAGAAGTTAACTTTAGAACCATGAGTCAGATGTCCACCATGAGGTAACGACATTGCAAGAACAGTGTCCCCTGGCTTTGTAAATGCTTGATACACGGCGATATTCGCGCTTGCGCCAGAATGTGGTTGCAAATTGGCATGGTCTGCGCCAAAGAGTGACTTGGCGCGTTCGATTCCTAAGAGTTCAACTTTATCGACCTCTTCACATCCACCGTAATAACGCTTGCCTGGATAACCTTCGGCATATTTGTTAGACAAGGTAGATCCCATGGCTGCCAAGACAGCGGGAGATGTGAAATTTTCGCTCGCAATTAATTGCAGATTCTGACGTTGGCGTTCAAGTTCGGTGAGCAAAAGTGCTGCAACGTCAGGATCTTGCTCATTGAGTGCGTCGAAGTCTGGGCCGTAAAAGGTATCTGTGGGCATACCCGAACCCTAAGGGTTAGCAGCTGAAATAGCCGGAAGAACTCCCTGCAAGGCGCCGAGTGAAATTGCGCCTTCTCGTACAATTTCTAATCCGCCGCTTTGACCAATTATCTGGCGACGGATTACCGTAGAAGCCGGCCCTTCCGGAAGGGTTCCTTCGTCCACCATTAAACCAATCTCTGACTGCAAGATTGGACTTTCGCTCAGCTCGCGAGTTGGGGCCTGACCAGCAAGTGATGCACTGGCAGCTACTAACGGGCCGCTCTTACTCAAGATGGCTAAGAGAAAATCTGAATTCGGTACCCGAACCGCAAATTCTCCTAACGTGCGACCATCTCCCAGATCCCAGTTCAACGAAGGTTGTGGAGCCATTTGAATCGTCAGAAGGCCAGGCCAAAAAACTTTAGCGAGCATCTGTATATCATTATCAAAGTCTTTAGCGATTCCCGAGACGGCAGAAATATCTCCAACTAATACTTGCGCCGCAGTACCCGGGTTGTCGGCACGTAAAATATGTATCCGATCAACCGCCCCACGACTAAATGCATCACATAAATATATGTATCCGTGTTCTGCAGCAACCACGACTACTTTGCCCTGCAAGATTTCAACTAATGCACGATCCCGTAACGCCACTTTGTTCTCATTTGTTAGGCTAACTAGATCCGTCACTTCTTTACTACTCCGGCCTCAAACAGCTCATCGAGCTTCTTGGCTATGTGAGTATCTACCATTGCATGCATATAGGTGCCCTCTTCACTGTAAGTTTCAGTAAGTACTTCACCACGCTCATGAATTATTGATACTAGGTCACCTCGATTAAAAGGGATCGTGGCATGCACTTCTACGCGTGGTCTGGGCAATGATGTTTCGATTGCCTTAATAAGTGTTTCGATTCCAAATCCAGTGCGCGCCGAAAATGCAAAGCTATTAGTTTCTTCGCGCAACAATTGCATGAGCACTTCTGGCGCGGCAATATCTGCCTTGTTGATGGCGATAATCTCTGGAAGGTCGCCTCCCCCTAAACTATTAATTACTTCGCGAACCGCTCTGATCTGCTCACGCGGATCCGGATGTGAACCATCGACGACATGAACTATTAAATCCGATGCTGCCACTTCTTCAAGCGTTGATTTAAACGCTTCTACTAATTGATGTGGCAAGTGACGCACGAATCCGACGGTATCTGCAAGGGTATAAATTCGACCATCGCTTGTCTTTACTTGGCGAACAGTTGGATCCAGTGTGGCAAAGAGCGCATTTTCAACAAGGACACCCGCATTGGTGAGACGGTTCATTAATGAAGATTTGCCGGCATTCGTGTACCCTGCGATAGCAACAGATGGAATGTTGTAGCGAGTGCGCTCTTGTCGTTTGGTATCGCGCGCAACTTTCATCTCTTTGATCTCTTTACGAAGTTTTGCCATCTTGTCATTAATTCGGCGACGATCAGTTTCAATCTTGGTTTCACCTGGGCCGCGTCCACCAATTCCACCAGCCTGGCGGGACAACGAATCACCCCACCCTCGAAGCCTTGGCAACATATAACTCATCTGTGCTAGTTCTACCTGTGCCTTGCCTTCGCGGGACTTCGCGTGCTGCGCAAAAATATCCAGGATGAGCGCGGTTCGATCAATTACCTTCACCTTTAACTTTGACTCCAATGTGCGCAACTGTGCCGGCGACAACTCGCCATCACAAACAACGGTATCCGCACCTGTCGCAATAACAGCCTGCCTAATTTCGGCAACTTTTCCAGATCCAACAAATGTTGATGCATCCGGCCGGTCACGACGTTGAATAAAACCTTCCATGACTTCAGATCCCGCGGTTTCGGCAAGTGCTGCAAGTTCTTTCATCGAATTTTCTGCGTCAACCGCCGTACCTTCTATCCATACACCGACCAAAACAACTTTTTCGAGCCTTAACTGACGATATTCGGCGTCATTAACATCTTGTAGTTCGGTGGATAATCCTGAAACACGTCGAAGTGCCTGTCGATCTTGAAGATCTTGCTGCTGACTTTCATCACTTTCGGTACTGTCATATTCGGAGGCAACACGTGCGCTTTCGCGCAAGAGTTGATCAATATCTAAATCAAGTGGATCTTGCGGAGGCGTCACAAATATTCATCCAGTTCTACATCCTTCACGATTACCGCAGGCCCAATCAACGTGGCGTTGTTATGTCCATCAATATCCACGACTAGCCGCCCACCAGGTGGGTTGATCACCCAGCGCGCAGGTAATTTTCCTTTAGTATGAATCGTTGCGGCCAGCGCCACTGCGCAGGTTCCGGTTCCGCATGATTGGGTTTCGCCAACACCCCGTTCGTAAACCCGCATAGCAATTTCACTATTAGGAGATCCATCAGATAATACATATGCAAATTCAACATTAACCCCGTCGGGATAATCACCATCCACCTCTGGCGCACTGGTCAGGTCTCCAATGTCCGCTAAATCCTCCACAAAAACAACTGCGTGTGGGTTGCCAACATCAATGTGAATCCCGGGCCAAACCTTCTCACCGATGCGAACCGTGACATCATCATAGACTTCTTCGATATGCCCCATGTTTACCGAGATATCCGCTTCTGCCGGAACCGCTAAATACTTATTGCCTGCTCTCGTCGCGATTGCGAAAATGCCTTCTCCTTGATGACCCTTCTCAACTAAATACCGAGCCATCACCCTGATTCCATTGCCACACATTTCTGCGATCGAGCCATCCTGATTTCGGTAATCCATGAACCATTTAGCTTCGCGCTTAGTAATCCTAATCAAACCATCAGATCCGACTCCTGTGTCGCGATTGCAGATGCGCCTGATCTGATCAGAAGTTGGTTCCCATTTATTTTCTGGATCGAAAACCAGGACGAAATCATTGTGAGTTCCGTGTCCATAGGTACCGATCATGAACCCAGAATAGCCTTTTCGATAATGCCCAGGCGATCTGAATCTTCACGGAGCCAGGTGATACGTTGATCGCGCGAGAACCAGGTCTCTTGGCGTCGAACATACTGCCGGGTGGCGCGCTTGGTTTCTTCCTTTGCCTGCTCTTCAGTGATTGATCCAGCTTTAAACGCAATCAGTTGAGCATATCCCAATGCGGCACGCGCGGTTTTACCTTCAAGGAGGCCAGCAGCAATCAATGATTCAACTTCTGCTACTAGTCCTGCTTCCCACATCCTTTCTACACGCGCATCAACGCGCTCTCCCAATTTTTCACGGTTCATGACCAGCCCAAATTGTTTTGCTTGTGGGTATTTTGTTGAATCCTCACGTGGCAGATTCGCTGTAAAAGGTTTACCAGTTATTTCGATTACTTCCAACGCCCTGATGACTCGTCGCACGTTCTCCTTTGGAATCGCGACCGCAGCTGCTGGATCCAAGATCCCAAGGCGTTTATGCAGCGCATCTCCCCCAATTTCCTCAGCTTCTTCGACTAATTTCGCTCTAACATCTGGATCGGTATCAGGAAAATTAAGATCATCTAAGATAGCTTTTATATAAAACCCAGTACCGCCAACAATAATGGTGGGTATTCCGGCGGCGAGTAATTCGTCAACTTTGGCTCTTGCAATTTCTTGATACCAAGCGACGGTGGCATCCGTCGTGACATCAAGTAGATCTAAGAGATGATGGTCGATTCCCTGGCGTTCAGATATGTTCAGTTTGGCAGTTCCAATATTCATACCTTTATAAAGCTGCATCGAATCCGCATTAACGATCTGACCGCCAATTTTTCTCGCTAATTCGACCGCTAGATCGCTCTTGCCGGTAGCCGTTGCGCCACAGATAACAATCAAAGTCATAATGATTTTAAGGTTTTGAGTGTAGGCATACCGACCATGATCGGCTCTGGGCCTGCTTCACGCAAACGGGCATCGTGTGCATCTCCGCCAGCTGTCGCACGGACTGATTTAAAAGCACCAACCATAAAATTAGGCGAACTTTCGGTTATCTCAACGGTTGCAATATCTCCGGGGCGTAGACCACCAGAATCGATATGCACGAGTCGAAAATCGGGCGTGCGTCCGTTCATGCGGTCGCGCGAAACATCGTGACGACCTTCGTGATCGGTAATAAGGACTTCGTAATGTGAACCAACAGAAGCCCTATTAATTTCTGCTGAAACTTCTTGTTGAACTTTGTGAAGCCGGGTGTACCGATCCGCCATCACATCATCAGAAATTTGATTCGGCATGGTTGCTGCCGGGGTTCCGGGACGTTTCGAATATTGGAAGGTGTAAGCCGAAGTAAATCGAGCTTCCTGGACCAGATTGAGCGTGGCATCAAAATCTTCGTCACTCTCACCCGGGAATCCAACAATGATGTCAGTCGTGATTCCAGCATCAGGAATTAAACTGCGTACATCCTTCAATATTCGTAGATAGCGATCACTGCGGTAGGAACGACGCATAGCCTGCAGGATTCGATCAGACCCGGATTGAAGGGGCATATGAAGATGAGGCATCGCGGAAGGTGTTTCAGCCATTGCTTCAATGACATCCATCGTGAAATCACGTGGGTGGGGAGACATGAAACGCAGACGCTCTAATCCATCTATCTTTCCGACTTCTCGGATCAACTGTGCGAATGCACCGCGATCCCCAAAATCGACTCCGTAAGCATTGACGTTCTGGCCCAACAAGGTGATTTCTACAACCCCTTGGTCAACAAGCGAGCGAGCTTCATGAAGAATTTCAGATTGAGGTCGATCTTTCTCTATCCCACGCAATGACGGGACGATACAAAATGTGCAGGTGTTGTTGCAGCCAACCGAGACCGAGACCCATGCACTAAATGCCGAATGCCTACGCGCCGGAAGAGTCGAAGGGAAATGTTCGAGTGACTCTTTAATCTCCACTTGAGACTCTTCTTCGATTCGAGCCCGTTCCAAAAGTGCTGGGAGTGAACCAATGTTGTGTGTACCAAACACGACATCAACATACGGTGCACGTTTGATAATCGAATCTTGATCCTTCTGTGCCATACACCCACCAACAGCAATTTGAAAATTAGGATTGCTCTTCTTAAGGGGTGCCAAAAAACTAAGGTTTCCATAGAGCTTGTTATCTGCATTTTCACGGACCGCGCAGGTATTAAAAACAACGAGATCCGGAATGCTTCCTTCCAATGCTGGTTGGTACCCAGCACCGAGGAGAAGCCCAGAGATTCGCTCTGAGTCATGCACATTCATCTGACAGCCGTATGTTTCAACGACGAAGGTGCGGGCACTCATGTCGTAATCTTAGGAGGTTTTAAGGGGCCAGAAGTTCCTTCATAATCCGCTGGGTAACGCCGTGACTAAAGCCTTTACGGGCCAGGACGGAGTGAACGCGGCGATAGATAACTTCTTGCTCCAGATGCGCACAAGAACGGTACTTACGCTCCGCTAAATCAAAGGCCATCTGATATTCACCATCATCATCGATCTCGTCAATAACTTCATCAATGATGTCTTGAGAGACACCTTTAAGTCGCAACTCTTGCGCAATCGTGCGCTTACTTAGTTTCTTCTGACGCTGGCGAGATTCGGACCAGATCTTTGCAAATTCAAGATCATTTAAAAGGCCTTGGAGCTCTAAGTTATCGAGGACGGCTGAGGCAATCTCTGCTTCAGCCCCCCTCTTTAATAGATGAGCGTGGAGCTCGGCCCTACTCTTTGCACGTGGCGCAAGCGCATAGAGCGCAATCGTCATTGCATCGCCGTAGGGATCCGCTACTACCTCAATTTTTTCGCGCACTATTTTAGAATTCGGCTTCGACCTCGGCGGTCGCCTCATCAATAGCGGCAACTAGCTCTGGATCGATGGCTACTGGCACGTAGTGTTCGCGGATCTTGGTCTCGATCTCATTTGCGAGATCAGGATTATCGATCAAGAAGGAACGTGAGTTCTCTTTTCCTTGGCCGAGTTGATCGCCTTCGTATGTATACCAAGCACCAGATTTCTTCACAACGCCTACCTCTACGCCAAGATCAATAAGTGATCCCTCACGTGATATACCGACGCCATAAATAATGTCGAACTCTGCTTGCTTGAAAGGTGGGGCCATCTTGTTCTTAACGACTTTGACACGAGTACGGTTACCGACCGCATCTTGGCCATCCTTAAGGGTTTCGATACGACGCACATCTAGTCGGATAGAGGCATAGAACTTCAGCGCCTTTCCTCCTGTCGTTGTCTCTGGTGTACCAAAGAAGACGCCGATCTTTTCACGAAGCTGGTTGATAAAGATTGCCGTGGTATTTGATTGGTGAAGCGCACCAGTGATCTTACGAAGAGCCTGGGACATCAGTCGAGCTTGAAGGCCCATATGTGAATCGCCCATCTCGCCTTCGATTTCCGCGCGAGGTACCAAGGCAGCAACTGAGTCAACAACAATGACATCAAGGGCGCCGGAGCGAATTAACATATCCATGATCTCGAGCGCTTGCTCACCGGTATCTGGTTGCGAAACAAGTAGGGCATCAATATCTACGCCTAATTTCTTCGCATACTCTGGATCGAGTGCATGTTCGGCATCAATAAATGCTGCGATGCCACCGTTCCGCTGTGCATTAGCAATTGCATGTAGCGCAACTGTTGTCTTACCTGAAGATTCAGGTCCATAAATTTCGACGATACGTCCACGTGGAAGTCCACCGATACCAAGCGCGATATCGAGCGCGATCGAACCAGTTGGAATTACTTCCATAACTTGCGGGCCACGATCTCCCATCTTCATTACCGAACCCTTACCGAACTGACGCTCAATCTGGGCTAGTGCTGTTTCTAGGGCTTTGCTGCGGTCAAGCGATTGCTTTTCAGTGGCCTTATCGGCCTTATCTGACGCCATGTGCTGCCTTTCTCTCTTAACTCAGATGAGTTCATCTGTACGGTCCAGAAGGTACGGAAGACCACCGACGGCGGGAGGCAGGCTCTCGCGGAAGTGTGGAACCGCTCTGGTTGGGCATAACTAGTTTACCGAACATCTGTTCGAATGCCAACGACACGCCGACAGCCCCGCCGAAGAGCTACTGGACTAACGGTAGCGCTGGGGCATCTCTGGATTGTGCGCCACGATTGCGCGCCAAATATCTCCAGCCTCAAAGTCTCGCGCGAGCGCTTCGTTAACCGTCATTCCTCCGAGTTCGGCATGGACGATATCCCGGGCGTACGTATCTGAATCTACAAAGTAATCTTTCATGCGCGAGCGCAGTTCGGTAATTCTCACAGGCTTTTACAGCGCGCGGGCGACTTGGTCGGCTTGGCGGGAGCTTTCTGCTGCAGTCAATGGAGAAGCAATCTGGCCGATAAGCCAATGGAGAACCGTGCCAGCAGATTCTCCGAAGAGAGCATTAAGGGACTCTTGAACCAATCGCCAGAGTGGATGATCGGTCACCGTAACAAACTTCGCAATATCTAACGGATCGGTCTGGACCATTTTCGCAAGCGCCAGATCTTGGGATATCTCCATTGATAGCACAAAAAGAGCGTCTCGCTTTGTGGGAGCCTTCTTCGCTAGATCCATGACTCGACATATTTCAGATTCGAGCAGAGAGAGCATCATCTCTTCTTTATCGCTGAAGTGATTATAAACCGTTGCTCTAGAGACTTGCGCCCGTGCCGCGATATCTAACATATTTGATTCGTATGAACCTACTTCGGTTATAACTATTTTTGCGCCCGACAATATTGCACTACGGGATCGCTGTTGGGTTGCCATTGTGGAAGCCTGTACGGATTTCGCCGCGCGCTAGTCAAAACTAGGCGGCGTCGTCCACCACTTTCAGGAGAGGTGATTCTTGAGTGCGGACTGCAACGCTGACACTCTGAAGGATATCTCCGAGCGAAACATCAAGCGCTGTGCAAATTGAGTGAAGGAGTTCTGAGGATGCTTCCTTTTGGCCGCGTTCTACTTCAGATAAGTATCCCAGTGAGACTCGAGCGCTCTTGGCGACATCACGAAGAGTCCGACCTTGAGCAACGCGAGAGGCGCGCAAGGTCTGGCCGATGTGGGCACGAAGAAGGATCACGGGATAAGAATACGCGCAAAAGTGGCTAACGCGCTCTCTATAGTTGCGTGGCGAATTTCAGCACGGCTCCCGCGTAAATCGAGGCAAATTGTCGTTGTTCCCTGCTTTCCGTCGATGGCGATCCAGACGGTTCCAGCCTTTTGGCCATAAGCCTTACCTGGGCCGGCCACACCGGTGGTCGAAATTCCAAAGTCGGTCTTAAAACTCTTGCGCACCTCTTGCGCCATGGTGGCAGCGACAATTTCTGAAACGGCGCTCTCTTTATTGAGAATTCTTGTAGGTACTGCTAAAAACTTTCTCTTTGATGAATCGCTATATGTGACGATGCCACCTTCAAATACCGCCGAAGAACCTGGAATAGCGGTCAGGGCTTGCGAGAGCCCCCCGCCAGTGATCGACTCTGCAGTGGCGACGGTGAGACTTTTGCGCTGCAATTTCTTAATAACATCCATCGCCAATAGATCTAGAGTCTCTCGGTTCATGGTGACATCACCTTTTTAAAGTAATCAAATCCGGTCGTCAGCGTAATCAGAATTGTGGCAGCCATAAAAATATCTCGCGGCAAGTGTGCCCAATGAGCCAATGGCAAGATATAAAAACCAATTCCAAATCCTTGCATGAGCGTCTTTAATTTGCCACCCTTGCTTGCGGAAATTACTCCACCTCGAATGACAACTAATCGCAATATGGTCACTGCGATTTCACGGAGTAAAATAATTATGGTAACCCACCACCACAGCTTGCCCTGGATTGAAAGTCCAATCATCGCTGTACCAATAGCTGCCTTATCGGCAACCGGATCTAAAAAAGCTCCAAAACTGGTCACTTGATTTCGTGATCTGGCTAAGCGCCCATCCATAAAATCGGTAAATCCGACGATAAAGAATCCACTCCAGGCGATAACTCGCCAGAGTGAATCATTTCCACCATTTTTAAAGAGGGCGTAGGCGCAAAATGGCAAGGCCAAAACTCGGAATACAGTCAAGGAATTAGGAAGATTGATCAACCTATTAGCACTGTTCATTAATCAAATTCTAGTGGTCGATAACCTTTACGGCTGAATTTTCCCTGTATCAACCTTGAGAAGAAGATCCTGGGCCAAATTGCAGGTGGACTACCTCGCCAAGGCCTCCCGGAGCACCGATATCTTTCCCATTTACATTTAGATCTACAGCGCCAGCATTTCCAAGCACCATGGTGATCAATTGACTATCATCAAAAGTTTGTGTTGCTCCTTGCCGAAGATTGCCGCTAAAGAGCGAATTTCCGGCGATATCGGTCACTGATAGCCAGCTTGTGCCCGACGCTGCGAGGACATTCACCGAAGAGCTAGTGCTTGCTGCAGCCACGGGAGTTGTGGATGCAGGTATCGCAGTACTTTTCTTATTCGCACCCGGGGAGTTATGGCGAAACGAAAAACCCGTCGGAACAATAATCAAAAGCGCAAGAAATGCTGCCGCCGCATACCTCAACGATTTATAAGAAATTCTTGAAGAAGATCTAGCATCCACGGTCGCGTTGTTGGCATTAAGTAGGTCGATCATTGGCCTATCAAATTCTTGGTGCATCGCGTTAAATTCATTTACCAGTAGATCAGGATCAATTTTTAGTACTCGTGAAATACTGCGGATATGTCCGCGGGCATATGCCAAGCCGCCGGCAGAACTGAAGTTATCGTTCTCTAAATCTTCAATGACGGCGGGCCGAAGATTTGTTTTAGTGGCAAGACGCTCGACAGTGAAGCCAGCGGCTTCGCGGGCTTGTCGAAGAAGAATTCCTACTGACATGCAGCGCCTCTTTACAACTAACAATGGATTCACGATCGAGGGAAGGTAAGGATTAAAGGTTACGCTCGCTCAGGTTACCAATCAACTAATTCCGAGCCAACTTTGGTTTTTCACCCCAGATTTCACCCACAGCGCTCACCTACAGCGCTCACCTACAGCGTAAAGGGCTGCCAATTCTGGCTACGCATTCCCCTGGATCTGCTCCAACACGTCTGGCATCTGTTCGGCATTGATCAACACTTCACGGGCCTTGGAACCTTCTGATGGCCCGACGATGCCACGGTTCTCCATCAAATCCATAAGACGACCTGCCTTGGCAAATCCAACGCGAAGTTTTCTCTGAAGCATTGATGTCGAACCAAATTGTGTTCCGACCACTAACTGAATAGCTTGAAGCAATAAATCCATATCGTCACCGATGTCATTGACAATCTGCTTACTAACTGCAGGCGCATTTATATCTATTCTAAATACTGGCTGGGCTTGATTCTTGACATGATTAACAACTGCTTCAGATTCTCGTTCTGCCACATAGGCACCTTGAATTCGCATCGCTTTGCTGGCACCCATCGGCAAGAACAATCCATCACCTTGACCAACTAGTTTCTCTGCACCGGGAGTATCCAAAATAACTCGCGAATCCGCCAGACTAGACGTTGCAAACGAAAGCCTGGAAGGCACATTTGCTTTGATGAGGCCCGTCACGACATCGACACTTGGACGCTGTGTGGCAATGACCAGGTGAATACCGGCTGCACGAGCCAATTGAGTGATCCTGACAATGCTTTCTTCTACTTCCCGGGCTGCCACCATCATCAGATCCGCAAGCTCGTCGATGATGACGAGCAAGTATGGATAAGGTTCGAGCACCCTCTCGGAACCATCCGGTGGGCTAATTTTATTTGCCTTTACCGCCTTGTTGAAATCATCAATATGTCTAAAACCAAAGTGAGAAAGATCGTCATAACGCTGATCCATCTCGCGCACTACCCAAGCCAAGACATCTGCCGCCTTCTTTGGATTGGTAATAATAGGTGCGATTAAGTGCGGTATGCCTTCATAACTTGTCAGTTCTACCCGTTTTGGATCAATCATTACCAGGCGTACTTCATCGGGAGTAGCGCGCATAAGAATAGAGACGATCAGCGAATTGATCATCGAGGACTTACCAGCACCAGTTGCGCCAGCTACTAATAAATGTGGCATCTTTGCCAAATTAACGCAGACAAAATTGCCTTCAACATCTTTACCTAAAGCAACAACCATCGGGTGGGCTTCATTTACTGCAACACTTGAGCGCAAAACATCACCTAGCGCCACAATTTCTCTATCAGTATTTGGAATTTCGATTCCTACAGCCGACTTACCCGGAATTGGTGAAAGTATCCGAACATCTCCGCTTGCCACAGCATAAGAGATATTTTTGGCGAGAGCAGTGATCGCCTCTACTTTTACGCCCCCAGAGAGTTCGACTTCGTAGCGAGTAACCGTTGGTCCCCGCATGAATCCCGTAACTCGTGCATCGACGCCAAATTGTTCAAAGACCTGACCCAGTGCAGCAACAACAACTTCATTCGCCTTGGATTTTGCTTTTGAAGCCGGAGCTGTGCGAAGTAAATCCATAGGTGGCAATATGTATGGCGTATCTGCAGCCAGAATCATTTGATGCGCAGGGGTTGTCTGCGTGCTTTTGGGAACGAATGTTGGAGTTGCTTGTGGCTGGTGTTCTGGTTCGTGCTCTTCGTATTCTTCGTATTCTTCTGATTGCTCTTCTTTTTGATCTTCATCTTGATCCGTCTGAATAAAACCTTGAACGAGAGGTGTCTCAAAAGGAGGTGTATCAGTTATTTCAAAGTCTTCATCAACCCTATCGGCGCGTGCCTGCTTCGCACGATGGACTCCCCACATAAATAAGGCCTTGACCTTACCTACAACTTGGGAGACGGGAGTTGCGGTGACGATCAAAATGCCAAAGAAAAACACCATGAGCAATATTGGGATTGCTAGAATCGAGGTGACCAGTGCGACCAGCGGAGTGGCGACGCCATATCCAATCCAACCGCCACCTCCTTGCATTGCAGTCTTGCCCGTGTCCCCCACCGAACCATTAAATATGTGAATCAATCCTGTAGTGCTTAGAAGTAATAACAAGGTCCCGATGGTGATTCGACCAGTAACTCGCTCCTCTTTTGGTGCTCTAAATAAATGGATCGCAAAGTAAAGAAAGAGAATCGGAGAAATAATGGCAATCCGGCCGAATGTCCCCAATAAGAGATTAGTTAAAAGTCGCCCAACGATTCCGTGCAGGTGGAACCAACTTCCAGAGGCGGCGACTAAGGCCAGAATGACCAATAAGAATGCGAAGCCATCGCGCTGATGCGCTTGGTCCAACTCCCTTGCCTCGCGGAAAATGAATCGGATTGTGCGACCAATAATGGATGCCGTAAATTTCCAGAGTGCAGCAAGAGCACGGGCAATCCCACCTAATATTGAGGATTTTTTGGCGCGCTTCTTACTTGATGCTTGAGTTTTCCTTTTGGCCATGATGGGTTAAGCCTAAAGAATAGATTGAGATGATGGTTCGCGGCGCGCCGTTATACCTCGATAACTACAGGAACGATCATCGGCTTACGGCGATGCTCTTCTCCTACCCAACTACCCACCGTGCGACGAACTACTTGTGCAAGTTGGTGTGTTCCATTGATGCCGTTGGCGACTGCGGTGGCCATTGCTTTTTCAATCATTCCCTTTACCTCATCGAAGAGCGCTTTATCTTCAGTAAACCCACGGGCATGAATATCTGGACCAGCAACGATTTTTCCACTCTGTGAATCCACAACGACAACAACCGAAATAAATCCTTCTTCTCCCAAGATCCTACGATCCTTAAGTGAACTCTCTGTGATTTCGCCAATACTCTCACCATCTACGTAAACAAATCCGCACGGTACTGCTCCTGCAATATCTGCATATCCATCGTGCATGTCGACAACAATTCCGTTATCTACGACCACGGTATTGGTGCGCGGAACACCAGTCTTGATTGCAAGTTCGGCATTGGCGCGCAGATGACGCCATTCACCATGAATAGGCATCACATTTTTTGGTTTCACAATGTTGTAGCAGTACAAAAGTTCTCCGGCTGCAGCATGTCCAGATACGTGAACCATCGCATTACCTTTATGCACTACATGAGCCCCAAAACGAGTGAGCTCGTTGATAACCCGGTAAACCGGATTCTCGTTTCCAGGGATCAGTGAGGAAGCCAAAACTACTGTGTCACCTTTTCCGACTCGAATTTGGTGTTCGCCATTAGCCATACGCGATAGCGCTGCCAGAGGTTCCCCTTGCGAACCCGTACAGATCAAAACTACCTTGTCGCCATAATCTTCAATATTCTTGGCGTCAACAATTAGTCCTGCTGGAACATCCAAATAACCTAAATCTTGAGCAAGCTTCATATTGCGCACCATGCTGCGACCAACGAGTGCCACTTTGCGATC
>Ga0214164_1001207_pt1 | contig 15157 bp, 11 predicted proteins | sample TroBogepilimnion_13_FD_153003 | JGI IMG/M metagenome (GOLD analysis project Ga0214164, IMG submission 153003) | Freshwater microbial communities from Trout Bog Lake, WI - Practice 03JUN2009 epilimnion v4 | ecosystem: Environmental > Aquatic > Freshwater > Lake > Epilimnion/Euphotic zone ...
CGTTTGTCTCTTTGTCATTTTATGTAATTTTTTTATTTTAATTGAATGAAAATGGGGTTAATAATTCCCATTTTAGATGTAAAAACCATTTTTTAATGTCAGGGAGGGTTTTTTTAACATCCAAGGTCTTGGAAGCGGCATCCAAGATCATTTTTGTTGCATCCAAGGTCTTGGAAGCGGCATCCAAGACCATTTTTGTCACATCCAAGGTCTTGGTAGCGGCATCCATGATCATTTTTGTCGCATCAAAGGTCTTGGTAGCGACATCCATGATCATTTTTGTTACATCCAAGGTCTCGGAAATGGGAGAATCAGTCACTAATTATCCTCAATCGATTTTAAAAGTTCAGTACCCAATCCCCTAAATTGTTATTTTCGTGACCTTATAAGCAGCCATTGTTTGTTGTATGAAGCAATTTCTTAAAATGAATACAGTCATTCTTAAGAAAATTTAAAATGAAATTAATTAATGTGTCCAACTTACACATTAATTTTATTAGATTTGCTCACTAAATTGTAAAACATTGGCAACGAAGACAGCGGGGGAAACCTCAACAGCAGCAGAAAAGAAAGATGTTACTCCTAAAAAAGTAACTAAGAAAGCAGCCATCAAAGAAGCAAGTGTTGCTTCTCCAGTACAAAAAAAGAAACCCGCTGCAAAGGTATCAACGACCATCGCAACGCCTGTTGCTGCTACAATTTCAAATAACTCAATAGAAATTATTTTTAAACTCAGGTTTTCTACCAAGTATGGTCAGAGCCTTTATATTTTGGGTAGCCATATATTGCTAGGTGCCAATGACCTCGAAAAAGCAGTTCCACTTTCTTACATAGACAAGGACTTCTGGGGCGTAACAATTACTGTAGCGGATGCTGCCTCCATCAAAGAAAACATTACTTATAACTATGTATTAAAAAATACGGATGGGTCTATCAGCTATGATTGGGGTAGCGATAAAAGTTTTAACCCGTCTAGCTTTAATAGTGAAAAGACCTTAATAATTGATTCGTGGAATTATGCAGGATACTTTGAGAATGCATTTTATTCCGAACCGTTCCAGAAAGTATTGCTTAAATCAAACCTTACACCTGTTAAGGTAAAAGTACCCAAGAAGGTTACCCACACATTTCGTGCAAAAGCTCCGTTATTGTCTAATGGTCAAACGCTATGTGTGGTAGGTGATGGTAAAAAACTAGGCAACTGGGGCGCTGTTGATGTATTGCTGCTGGCTAGAAAAGAGGATAGTTTTTACTTTGAGGCAAGCATAGATTTGAGTGATGCCACTTTTCCGATAGACTATAAGTACGGCATCTATGATACGGCTACCAAGAAGCTGATTCGCTTTGAGGATGGAAGAAACAGAACCCTGCAAGTGTCTGATCAGTCTGATGTACATACAATATTAAATGATGGCTTTGCTGTTTTCCCTGCAAATACCTGGAAGGGTGCAGGTGTGGCAATACCCGTTTTTAGTTTGAGAAGTAAAAATAGTTTTGGTGTCGGTGAGTTTACAGATATACCCGCTTTGGTGGATTGGTGCAAGAAAGTTGGCTTGAAGCTGGTGCAGATATTGCCCATCAACGATACTTCTGCAAGTCATACCTGGGTAGATTCTTATCCTTATGCAGCTATTTCTGCCTTTGCATTGCATCCCATCTATCTAAATATATCGCAATTGGCCAGCGATAAGCAAAGCAAGGAAATTGTTGCCGGATACGAACAAGACAGGATACGTTTGAACGCCTTGGATGCAGTGGATTATGAGGGGGTAATGAATGCAAAGTGGACAATCATCAAACAATTGTATGCACTGCAAAAGGTTGCTACCTTCAAATCGAAAGATTATCAGGCTTATTTTGAATTGAACAAACATTGGCTGGTTCCTTATGCTTGTTTTTGTTATTTAAGGGATCAAAACGGGACTGCTGAGTTCTCAAACTGGTCATCTCAAAAGGCTTACAACGAAGAAGAACTTGCGGATCTACTAGATGAGAAAGGGGAGGCTTACAATGAAATTGCCTTGCAATATTTTGTACAGTACAACCTGCATTTGCAACTGAAAGCGGCTACAGATTATGCGCATCATAATGGAATAATTGTAAAAGGCGATATTGCCATTGGTATTTCGAGAGATGGTGCCGACGCTTGGCAACATCCAAGCTTGTACCACATGGAATTACAAGCTGGTGCACCGCCAGATGATTTTGCGGTAAAAGGACAAAACTGGGGTTTCCCTACTTACAACTGGCAAAAGATGAGGCAAGATGGCTTTGTTTGGTGGAAACAACGTTTCGAGCAAATGAGTTACTACTTTGATGCCTTCAGAATAGACCATATACTAGGATTCTTTAGAATATGGAGCATCCCAATGCACGCAGTTGAAGGCATTATGGGTTATTTTGTTCCTGCAATTCCTGTACATATCAATGAATTCAGGGAACGTGGCATCTGGTATGACCATTCTCGTTTCACTAAACCCTTCATTACAGATAATGTATTGTGGGAAAAGTTTGGGTATGACAATGATTATGTGAAAAAGGCATTCCTTCATAATAATGGCAATGGCACCTACACATTAAAGGACGAAGTGAACACACAGCGTAAGGTTGAAAAGCATCTGGCAAAGTGGAATGCCGACAACTTTACCAATAAAATTAAATATGGCTTATTCGATTTAATCAGTAATGTAATTCTTTTTGAAGTTGAAGGAAGCAATGGCGAGCAATTTCATTTTAGATTTGGAATTGATAGTACCCTCTCTTTCAGATACCTCGATGAACATACCAGAAGACAGTTGGATGAGTTGTATGTGAACTATTTCTTCCGCAGGCAAGACAATTTCTGGCGCCAGGAGGCCATGCAAAAGTTGCCAGCCTTGAAGCGTGTAACTAATATGCTGGTTTGTGGCGAAGACCTCGGGCTTGTACCAGATTGTGTGCCGGATGTGATGAAGCAATTGGGCATATTAAGTTTGGAAATTCAACGGATGCCGAAAGATAACTCAAAGGTATTCTTCCATCCCAACGATGCACCTTACCTAAGCGTCGTTACCCCGTCTACCCACGACATGAGTACCATCCGTGGTTGGTGGGAAGAAGATAAGTCTCGTATTCAACGTTTTTTCAATCACGAGTTGGGACAATGGGGCAATGCTCCTTACTATTGCGATGCCTGGATTAATAAAGCCATTGTATTGCAACATCTATACTCACCAGCTATGTGGAGTGTATTTCAGTTGCAAGACATATTAGGTATTGATGATAAGATACGCAGGCAAAACCCCAACGATGAGCGCATTAATGTACCAGCTAATCCTAAGAACTACTGGCGCTACAGAATGCACATTTCTCTGGAAGACTTATTACAATCGACTAATTTCAACGATGGATTCTCTGCTATGATAACAGAAACAGGAAGAGGATAACTACTGCTTTATCAGCAAAGTAGTTGAAATTTTAAAGGAATACTCATAAAACATCAATGTTGTAAACTTCAATTTTACGACATTGATGTTTTACGTTTATAAACCTATATTTTTGCGCTCTAATTTTTAAATCATTCATATATGCGTTCAATACCGTTTAGGGAAGCATTGCGAGAAGCAATGTCGGAAGAAATGAGAAGAGATGAGAGGGTTTTTTTGATGGGAGAAGAAGTGGCAGAGTACAATGGTGCCTATAAAGTAAGTCAGGGAATGTTGGCTGAATTTGGTGCTAAACGTGTGATAGATACCCCAATTGCAGAACTTGGTTTTGCTGCTATAGCTGTTGGTGCTGCACAAAATGGCTTACGTCCATTGGTTGAGTTTATGACCTGGAACTTTGCGGTATTGCCTTTGGATCAAATTTTAAATACGGCTTCCAAAATGCTCGCAATGAGTGGCGGACAGATAGGTTGCCCTATTGTTTTCCGAGGACCTAATGGTAGTGCTGGTCAGTTGGGGGCACAACACTCCACGGCTTTTGATAGTTTATATGCAAATATTCCTGGTTTGAAAGTGGTATCTCCTTCTAATGGCTACGATGCAAAAGGACTGTTGAAACAATGTATCCGTTACGAAGAAGATCCTATTGTATTCTTTGAGAGCGAGGTGATGTATGGCGATAAATGCGAAGTTCCTGAAGAAGAATATTATATTCCACTTGGTAAAGCAGATGTAAAAAGAGCAGGTAGGGATGTAACTATCGTTTCTTACAATAAGATGATGAAAGTTGCTTTGGGTGCTGCTGCTGAGTTGGAAAAAGAAGGTGTGAGTGCAGAGGTGATTGATCTTCGTACCATTCGCCCGTTAGATTGGGAGACAATCCTGGAAAGCGTTAAGAAAACAAATCGTTTGGTGATAGTAGAAGAACAATGGCCATTTGCTTCTGTTAGTTCAGAGATCACTTACCGTATACAAAAGGAAGGCTTCGATTACTTGGATGCACCTATCCGTCGTATCTGTAGTGCGGATGCCCCAATGCACTATGCGGCTAATCTTACTGCCCTAGCGATACCAGATGTAGAAAGAACGGTTAAGCTTGTAAAAGAAGTAATGTACTCTAAGAAATAAAAGTAGTTAGAATTAAAATTAAGATGCAGCTTTACTTATTGGTAATGGCTGCATTTTTTTTATGCCATTTCGTAATCAATTTATTAAAAAACATAGACCTCATTATTGAGGTCTATGTTTTTTAATAAGAGCCTACATCAGACACAATATGACAGATATGCCTGAATGAGAAAGCCTGATAAAATACAGTCCTTTTTTTAAAGATATAACTGGAAGCAAATAGTTATTCAGTCCTTTTTGAACGAAAACAACTTGCTTAGAAACCAATTTCCCGGTGGCATCATACACCATAAGAACAGATGAGGTACTATTCCCATTATATAAATATTTGAGTTTAACAGCACTTGTACTTCCAGCAGTGACAGGATTTGGCAATATGGAAAGTGTCTCCTTCTCTGCACAATTCGTTCTAACTATAGCAACAGGTGAGTACCAACTTATTATATTAGTGTTCACATAAATGCGATACCGTGCTGCATCTGCCTCTTGAGGAACCAACACACTGTAGCTTTCAATTTCCTCTTTATTGGTTGGAAAAACACTTTTAACTTGCTTGAATATTCCATCCTTATCCGACTGTTCTATTATATAATCAACTACTCCCCTTTCATCTGCTACACTCCAAGTGAGGGCAGCATTGCATTCCACAGCAGTTGCTTTAAAGTTCAGAAACTTTACCGGTAATGCCCCTTGGATGGACAGGTTCGTTGTATCCGATACAAAATCCCAACGGGTACTATCCAACAAATGAACACTCAGAGAATGATTGCCAGTTGATGGATTGATCAATTTGGCTGTTACTACTATAGAATCAAACGTTGATTTGGTGAGTGTAAACGGAATATTTGGCTTAGCAACACCAGAATCATACAACAGTACACTAGAATAGCATTTGTTGATATTTGGGTTTTTTATTGTTGCAGTAATCGTAAGTGTGTCAGGCAGCGTAAAAGAATGAAGACTGGTTACCTTCATACTAAAAGACGGTGCCACTCCCTTTGTTTGAGTCTGAGAAATGTCTGAACGATATATTGAATCCTTAAAGAGTCCAATCCTACTTATATGCCAATCAGTTACAGTTGTCTTTGAAAAAACGCCGGTCGATTTGATACTATCCAACAAATTATTACTTACTCCTCTGAATGAAGTTATTTTAGCAAAGAAATTATTATTGCATATCAGCCCATACTGCGTAAAAGGAATACCAGTTTGGGCATAGGTTGTATTCGTCTTTCCACTGGTTAGGAATAAACTTTTGTCTAAGAATGGACTAATGCATCTGCCCAAATTAACAGACGTTCCAATAAAAACATTCCCATTTATTTGTGGCCAAACAGCTGAGGTATATGTTTTATTTACAGTCTCAAAGTAATCTTTTAGTTCGGGATAAGTGGCTTTGTAAATTGCACTGATGCTGTCTACATTTTTCACTCTGGTATAGGCCGTGCTGGTAGAAACTGTATCTGTCATGGCAATTTCGTAACTGCACTGGTACTTGTAATTATCAAAATAGATATTATTATTAAAATTATTGAACAAGCCAAAATTGTTTTGTACACCAAATAAGCAATTGGCTGCAATGTTTCCATTGAAAATATTCCCCTGCGAATTGTTATCCGCATACAATGCCGAACCACAATAATTCATCGCATGTATATAGTTCCGTTGAATTTTGTTTCCTCTTTTAGTTTGTGTTTCTGCAGAATAAAATGCGCCCATATCATTGTAGGTTGTTACAACATTGCTGACATCATTATATTCATAAACATTATTATTTCCACCAAACAAAACGCCCACATGTTTACAACCATGTATGTTATTGTAAGCAGCATAACAACCGATGGCGTTGCGGGTATCTATTGCGGCAGCATACAAAAAAACATCTTGTGCATAATTGTAGATATGGTTATTAATAATTTTATGGTTACAGGCTTTCATCGCCAACTGATCTGCATTAAAAGTACTGCTGATTACATAAACACCACCTTCACCCACCTCATGAATATCATTACTCCGGATGGTACAATTACTTCCATCAGCAATCAAAACCCCATAACTTGACACATGTTTTATGTCCATTCCTGCAATAGTCACATTGCTACAACCACTCAATTTAACACCAATACCAGAGCCTCCATCCAATGAAATTCCTTCTAAATTAATGTAATTTAGTTTACTGAGACTAATCGTTGGCGTAGCACTTACGCTGCTGATGTTGAGGATTCCAGTATCTGGGGGATAGACATAAAGCATTTTGGTATTGAAATCAATAGCCCATTCGCCAGGGAGGGATATTTCTTCAATCAGGTTTACAGCCACATACGGCTCTTGCCCATTCCCAGCCGGGCGTGTATATTTATTCCCTATTCCTCCTTGCACACCCACACTTTGGTACACAATAGAATCTATCAGATTGATAGAATCTGTCTTTACAAAATCCATTTGCCAAGGCACACGCCAACATCCCCTTAGCCATAATCCTTCTTTCAAGGCTTGTCCCCAATATTGACATCGGCCATCCCGATATTTAAAAATCCCTGCCGAGCCCCCTACTCCCGTTCCCCCATTATTCAACACCATCTTCATCCGCATAACAGAGTCGCCTTTTGGATATTGTGCCATTGGCAGTGGCGTTGTATTCTGATAAAGTAATGGCCAGTTTTGACGTGAACTAGTTGTTGCAGTCACATTTACCGGATATTCAAACAGGTTTGGCCAAACAGACATATTGCTCAATTTGTATTTAGACAAATCTACCTGCATCACTTTTGTCTTTGCCATCGTATCAATAATCCGACTCTTGATTGAATCGGGAATTGGCAACAAATCGGAAGGATTGATGGCAGTGACAGGCTGAAATGAGGCTTTCAATCGATTGAGTGAATGATAGGTGAGTGGGGCAGTTGCTGTTCTACTATCCGTTGTATCCAATGCCAGATAGGAATAAACGCCATCCATCAACCAGATGTCACAAGGTTTTAACTTGTTAGCCGTTGTTTTGGCAATTGTTCTTGCCCTGGTCAGTGAGACCGGATTGGCAGTGCTAGCACCCAAACCAGTGTTGGCACCCGTGGGAGAAACATAAATATTGAGCGTTTGGGCATATAAGCAACCATTTGCGAGGATACAAACGATCAGTAGCAAGTAAATCTTTTTCATTAGCATCAATGTTATTCTGCGCAGCAACTAAAACAAATAGAACTTACTGCAGAACAGACTTGGTAAAAATAATAACAGATACAGCAATTGACTTAACCTAATGAACCATTTTATATACTGAATGATTAATAGATTGGTTTCAATTTTACTAATGCTAAATAAAATTCAAAATTTACTACGGGTACTTTTATAGGGATTTAGCAAGGTATATACCCTATCAGCCAACTATCAAATCGCCATTTTTATAGAGGGGCAAGATATTGGCAACGTCTGGCGTAACACAATATTCCAGATCTTTTTCCAAGCCAAACTTCTCCAACCGATGCCAATGTGTAAGCTTTCTGATGAAGCCAAGCATATCATCTTTATGTTTCAGGTACATCTCCTCAGCCATCAAACTACTATCGCAATGGATGGTAAAATGTTCTTTAATTCTATCAATAACTGCCCCCGCAAAAAGGGTATCTTCCAGATTGAATTTATCCTTCCAACCCGAACATCCCAACAATACATTTTTCTTTTCTGCAATCAAAAAGTCACACACAGCCGACAGATTAGGAAACGAGCCTGTTACAACTTTCGATGCACCCGCATTCAAAGCCATGTGCAACAATTTGGTGCCGTTGGTGGTAGTCAATACCAATGTTTTTCCTTTAATAAAACTGGTTGGATATTCCGCTGGCGAGTTGCCATATTGCAAGCCCGGTATCACTTTACCATCCCTTTCTCCTGCTGTTATTCCTTTTGTTTGCGCCCCGATGGAGATACATTTCTCTACGGTATCTACTGGAATTATTCGCGAAGCCCCATTATATAAAGCCGTGGCAATGGTGGATGTGGCTCTAAAAACATCGATAATAACTACGATGGAGTTATCGCAGTCGTATAACTGCAACAATTTGGGAGATAGTACGGTATGTAAAACAGGTTTACTCATGAGGTGGTAAATATAAGAGTAGGTATTTTATTGACAAAAAATGGGGGATAAATAGGATGTATTTCAAGGCATTAATTTAAGTTTTAAAAAATCAATTTGAAGTTTAACAGCACCATAAATGGTTGAAAACTAGGGTTTTATGGCACGAACAATTTCTGCTTTTCCAATTGGACCAGGTATTTTGTTGACAATAAATCCTACTGCCTGCATTGTCCGACGTACCGTTCCCTTACAAGAATATGTAACGAGGACGCCATTGTTGTTTAAGTTGTTGAATAGATTGGCGAACACAGCTTCAGTCCATAATTCGGGCTGATCATTTGGGGCAAAGGCATCGAAATAAACAACATCGAACTGGATATTTAGAGATAGGTCTAGTAGCGACTGATTCGTTTTATATAGAGTAAAATATTCGTTTATCATCACTTCTTCTTCCCAAGGAGCTTCGTGTAATTGCATAGCAAGGTTGCCAGTGCCTAATTGATCGTCTTGCTTTAGTGCTTTTGCTTCTTCAATTGTAAGCGGAAATAATTCTACCGCATAATAGTTGATTTTTCGCTTTAACCTGATAGCTTCTTGCATCGTAAGCAAGGCATTAAGTCCGGTACCAAAGCCCATCTCGAAGACAGAAATGGTTTCTATGGCAACTTTGGGCAAAGCATATTGCAACCCTGACTGTATATAAATATGTATGCTTTCCTTCAAGGCACCCCGAATGCTATGGTAAGTAACATTCATTTCAGGAATAGCAACTGTGTAGCTACCATCTTGGGTGAGTAATATCTCCTTTTTCAAGACTTTAATCAGTTGTGAGTTATGAATTATAAGTTCTTAATTTACAAACAAACACAAAATACGGATTAAATTTCCAAAGTCCACATTATATCATAACTCACATCTCATAACTCATAACTAAAGAGTAACCCCTACATTTGCGGCTTATTTAGAAAAATATATGCAGACGGACAAGAACACAGTGATTGGAATGGTATTGTTGGCAGTTTTATTTTTTGCCTACTTCTATTTCAGCAATCAACAAAACGCAGCCATCCAAGCCAAGGAAAAACATGATAAAGACTCTATTCAGAGCGTGATTCAGGCACAGATGAAATTAAAGGACACAAGTGCCTTGAACAAAGAGTTTCTAAAAAGAGACACTTTGGATAAACTGAGTGCCGCAGGAGATTTTACAACTGCTGCTTTGGGTAAGGAAGAACTGACAACCCTGGAAAATGAAGTGATAAAAGTAACTTTTAGCAATAAAGGTGGTGCAGTTAAATCTGTTGAACTAAAAAACTACAAATCTAGTTTCAACGGCAAACCTGTTTTACTTGGTGGTAATGCAAGTGATAAAATTAGTTATCAGATTAACACAGGGAATATCAGTTCCAATTCGGTAAACAACCTTTATTTCCCAACGCCTGTTATTGAAAAAGCCAGCGATAATACCCAAAAGATAAGTTTTACCATCGCTGCCAAAAACGGACAAAGTCTTACTCACCAATACGTTGTGAAGCCAAACAGTTATGCGATTGATTGGAACATCAACATGAATGGCGCAGACAAACTGTTGAGTAATGGTAACCTGAATTTTGACTGGAACTGGCAAACAACTCAGAATGAGAAATCAAATTTGTATGAGAAACAAATGAGTAACATCTGTTTTAGTGAGGACAATCAGTTCGATTATATCTCCTCCCACAAAGAACATACTTTTGAGAAGCCTACACAATGGGTGGGCGTAGTTCAGCAGTTCTTTAACACGACATTAATAGCTAAAAACAGCTTTGCAAGTGGTACCGTGAAATGGGAAAGAAGTGGAGAAAAAGATTCTACCCATACCTTGGCCACCGTAGAAACGCAATTGCAACTAAAAGTACCTGTTACTGCATCTACTACCATCCCACTTCAATTGTATTATGGACCAAATGATTATTCTATATTAAAGAAACAAGAGAATGGGATGGATAACATTATCAACCTAGGAAGAGATGTTTATTCGTTTGTACGCCCTGTAAATAAATATGTGATTATGCCAGTTTTTGGTTTCTTCACTATGTTGATAGGCAACTTTGGCTGGGCAATCTTGTTACTTACATTATTTATTCGTTTGTTTACTGCTCCGCTGATGTATGGCAGTTACCTGAGTGGCGCTAAGATGAAGGTACTGAGACCAGAACTAGACATTCTGAAAAAGAAACATGGCGAAGACCAACAGGCTTTTGCGATGGATCAGATGAAACTGTTTAGAGAGGCAGGCGTCAATCCGTTGGGTGGTTGTATCCCGGCTTTGTTGCAGATTCCCATCTTCTTCGCTTTGTATAGTTTCTTTAATTCGAACATCTCCCTGAGAGGACAATCGTTCTTGTGGAGCCACGACTTGTCTTCTTATGATGTAATTGCACAATTGCCTTTCTCTATCCCAATGGGATTTGGAGACCACATCAGCTTATTTACCATTACAGCGGTATTAACAAGTTTTGCGATTTCTATGTACAATATGGGCAACACGCCAACACAAGATAATCCGGCAATGAAGTATATGCCGTACATCTTCCCTTTCATGATGCTGTTCTTCTTTAATCGTTTACCATCGGCACTTACTTGGTATTATACTGTTTCCAACACCATTACACTGTTGTTACAGTTCGTGATTCAAACTTATATTATTGATCATGATAAAATTTTAGAGAAGATGAAAGATACCCGTTCCAAACCTAAAACTAAAAGTAAATGGCAGGAACGTTATGCGCAAGTAATGGAAACGCAGAAAAAGGTGGAGAGTATGAAAAATAAAACAAGTAAATAATAAATTGCCACAAAGGCACTAAGGACAAAAGCAGCACTAAGTAAACCCTTTTTGCTGCTTTTTCTTTTTTCAACTATCTAACTGAAACATTATATTTACTCTTAAGCATTATTAAGCAACAAAATGAAAAGTGCATCTATTTTATTCTTATCACTATTACTTGCTTTTAAAATGTCTGCACAACAACGAATTATTGCAGAGTGTACCATCACTTACAGCATCGTTGCTGCCGACAGTGCCAGTATAAAAATGAAGGAAGCCTTGAAAGCAAGTAGCAAAACGGTTTATATTAAAGGGAATGAAAGCAGGGTGAACTTAGTGAGTCCAGCCTTTAATCAGAGCGTCATCTACGATAAAACTTCTGGGGGAGCAACCATTTTAAGAGAGTTTGGTAGTAATAAATTCATTACAAAATTAGATAACGACAAGTGGCTATCTGAGAACAAACAGTTTGAAAATACCAGGGTTGAAACTACGGAAGAACACAAAACAATACTCGGCTACGACTGCACAAAAGCTTTTATCCACCTAAGAGATAGCAGTATTTACACAATTTATTATGCCACATCAATTATTCCTTCTGTGAAGGAGTTTGAGTATCTTTTTAAGGATGTAACAGGATTGGTTTTATCCTATGAGAGTTTAGGGAGAAAAGGTGAAAGAATAATATATACAGCTACTAAAGTAAATTTAAGTCCCATTCCCATTAGTGTTTTTGCAATACCCAACTCAGGCTATAGAAGCCTTTAGATAATCAATAAGTAGGCAATAAAAAGAAAGCCCTTTAAACTCGTACTTCAGGGCTTTCGTCATTCTTGAACTCCTATTTCAAATCAGGCATTAATACCTCGTTGCCTTTGATGATGAAGGACAACCGATAGAAATCTACATTCTCTGCCGCCCAAGGATCTTGAATCTTCCATTCCCTAAAGTTGTCATTACTTACCATCAAACAGTGGTTCATTTTAATATATTGTAAAATAAAAACATCCGCAGTTGTTTCCCTTGGCGATTCGAGGTAAGTACACATCTTTTTAACTTTTTCTAATATATGATTATCCTCAACCTTATGCCTGAGTGAGGCATCAGCAATGATTGTTATGTCACTAAATCCTTTTTCTTTCAAAAAGTCTATCATCAAAACAAGATTCTGTGCATATACTTTTTTATCCGTCCTTCCATTACTATTATGCGCAACATTACTAGCATCCAACACAACAGACCGATCCTGCATCTTGTTGATTTCAAAAAACTCACCATCTGCATAGTAAGTACCATATCGCTTTACAGATACACTCTTTTCAAGAAACTCAGACAAAGCGCCAACACTTAGCATGGATTTGGTGAACCATTTTGGGAGTTGCATTGTGTCTTCGTATCGATATTCCTCGATATTGCTTTCCAATATGGCATTTAGTTTATTAAGCGAAATCTTTTTGCCTTGCTCAATCTTAGACAATACAATTAGTACAACCCGTTGGTCATGGGTGATGTCGCCTTGCTTCACAAATTCAAGGTCGTTGAATTTCAATAAGTCCTGCCCATCCCTTATGCCCAACTCATTGGCAAGTTTCAAGTCGGTATAGGTTCTGAAACCCCTCTTCCCACCATCTATAAAGTCGGCATGTGTAGGGAATCCTAGTTCTTTGGCAGCTGCAAACAAGTTACTGTCGGAGAATCCTTTGGCTAGTCCCTCCAGTAATTTAGAACAGTCTTCAAAATTGTGCTGCTTGGCATAAGTGTACAAATCAAAGGCATTGTTTACAGGGGTAGTGATGTCGAAAAGCTTTGGTTCGGTTTTCTCTAATTCCTGAAAGGCAATAAAGCCAGTGAGGAAACCCTTCTTTTTCATGGTTTCGAAGGTTGCCGGGTCGCTGATGCCCGATTCTTTTACCATTAGATAATCCTCATATTTGGAATATCCCAAGGCAATGGAATCGTAGTAAAGGGCGGCATTGGGATATCCTTTATCCTGAGCAGAAACAAAGTTTTCCAAGGTCTTGAATCCTTCTGTTTTATGCAGCAGTAAACAGGCATTGTGGTACACCGCAAAACAATCATCGGAAGGATTGTCTTCGTGAAGAATAAAGACATTGTCTATATGATTTGCTTCGTTAAACCGACACATATCGGTGAGTGTTTCGAACTCTAGCCTCGCAGCTATCTGTTGTACCTTAACAGAAAAATACTGGTACGCTTCTTTTCTCATTTTCTCATTTTAAGTATGATTGATTAATCTATGTTTATGAATTTTCTAACTGCCTGGATGGTGTCCGGCACTTCCTCTTCTGCAGTCTCCTCTTCTTTCTCTCCCAAAGTAAGGCCATCCATCGTTGGCAGAAATAGCAGGATTGGAATGGTATGATTGGGCAAATCGTTGTAATTATTAACAAGCAAATTGTATTCTATATCCGAAAGCAGATTGTGTGAGTAATAAAAACTCCAATGAATCAAAGGCGACACCTCACCGAAGTAAACACTAACAGTTACCTTACCTTCTTTGATACTGGAGAGGTGATGTAGGATTGGGTTATTATCTAGCGTCTCCTGTATATGGGCAAACGAAGGGACTATTTTTTCAATAAAATAATCTTTTCCGCCCGATTTATAGCATTGTACCGCCCATTCGTCCATCATCGCTTTAAAAGGTTGCAGCTCCGTGGCAAACTGCGCTTTTATCGACTTTAACTCTATCGTATTCAAAATATTTAGATTGGGAAATTCAAAGGCTTTTATAAAGTAGGGCATATCCTCTTCTATCATGTCAACGGAAGTGGCCACCATCGTTTCGAAGAAATCTGCTTGATAAAAAAGACCCGACTGCATCCAGATAGAGTTGTTGACAGCACCATCTGGCTGTTGATTATTTATGACTTCTTGAGTACATAAATGCCCCCTTGACGACTTTCCAGGCAAACTATCTGCGTGGTGAAGACCAAAACTGATGTAATCGGCCAACTCTAGCAAACCAATGAATCCATCCTTGTTTAAATTCACTCTAAAATTATCTAGCCAGCCCTGAATAATATCCTCTATTGTTTTTTCCATTTTGCGCCCTGCAAGAAACACAGCATTGGTTGGATGTTTCAAGGCCCTCATTTGCTTTTGAAAATCAAAATAGTTCTCGGCAATCAACTTAAATTCGGGTTCGCAGTAGGGGAAATTGTAGAGGATTTTCAATCTTTGTGCAAGAGAAAAGGTTTTTAATATGGCCTCCAATGTCATAAGAAAAGTGCTGTTACCAATCAGGTTCATGTAATCACTTAACAGGTAAGCTATCCTGATTCCGAATGCATCCGCAGGTAAATTGCTCGGATCTTTTGTAACATCAAACTGGATACATTTCATATAGCTTTTAATGCAAGTGTAGTCTTTATTACACGGAATATCCTGTTTATTATTTTCCCTGATTTTTACATTAAACAGTTAATCCTTATTCTGCCCCAACAAAACTATATTTTGCATCACAAAGCATAGTTTAATCGTCACAATTACAGTTCTTTTACAAATTCTTTACCTACCTCTATTTACCGATTAAACCAATGCTTTTTTTTAGAGTATAATTGCTTGTAATAAGAAAGAAAAATAAAACGATATGAAAAAAAGTCTTGTACTTGGTTTGCTTGTAATGATGTTTGCAAAAAGTTTTGCTACCGTGAAGCCTAACAGCTTATTCTCCGACAATATGGTTTTGCAACG
>Ga0214164_1001208_pt1 | contig 15145 bp, 14 predicted proteins | sample TroBogepilimnion_13_FD_153003 | JGI IMG/M metagenome (GOLD analysis project Ga0214164, IMG submission 153003) | Freshwater microbial communities from Trout Bog Lake, WI - Practice 03JUN2009 epilimnion v4 | ecosystem: Environmental > Aquatic > Freshwater > Lake > Epilimnion/Euphotic zone ...
TTTTTCTCTTCGTCGTCCTCGTGATGAGCGTTTTCTTTTACATCTTTTTTAGACATTTTTTCGCTTTCACGACGAGCTTTATCACTCATATTAGTAACTTTACCACGGCCATCTTTCTTTTCAGCTTTTTTCCATTCGCCTTCTTCTTTCCAACGAACTACATTGCCTTTTTCATCTTTTTCTTCTGTACGTTCTTCTTTAATAGTGTCATACAAACTTTGTAAACGGCTAGCAACTTCTTCGTGCATTGGGTGACGCAATGGATTTGTTCCTGGTGCGCGAGCCATCGGACTTACTTTGGCTTTGCTATTCATGTCATCACCGCTGAATGTAACAGCATCAATTCCATGTGTGTGATGGCCACTACTGCCGTCTGCACTGTTTTCCCAATGCTCATCATCTTCGCCCACTGCTTCTTCCATTTCTTCTTCTGGAGCAGTAGTTAAAGGACTATCTTGGCCTGCCATTTCTTGTTCCATACTGTGAACCATATCACCGATTAAAGGCTCTTCTTCACCGCCTTGAGCATGTGCATGATGAGGTTCTGTAGTCATTGCACCTGTTTCGCCGTGTTCGATATCTCGTAGCACAGCCATTAAACTTTTAATTCCATCTGCACCACTACCATTCATACTAACATTCATAGTTACTGTATTAGGTTGTTCTGCGTGTGCAATAGGTGCTGGGCCGCCAATAGTAACGATGCCCTCATCAATACTTTTTAATTTTGATACTAAATCTTCTAAATTCATTATTTCGCTCCCTTCATTGGATCAGTGATTTTGACCTGTTTAGTAAAAATGTTTGAAAACTTTTTAGTTTCAACTTTTACTTGTTTTCCAGGAGTTTCTTTACTGTGTTTAGGCACACTTGGTGCTAAGATTTCATCGTTAACACCTTTGTATTGCGTTCCTGTTGTGCGTGGATCTTTAGCAAGGTCTGCTAAGAAACTCATTTTGTGCGATTCACTAGTTAATTCTTGACCGCCAGGAGCATACTCTAATTCATGTTTATTTAAAAATGATTCACCTGTGCGTTCGTCATTCTCGTGATTTAAATCGTGTTCTGCAACTTCTGCCATATTCATTGCTTTAACTTCTGATAATGATTTTCCTAATGCAGAAGCAATTAAATCACGTATTTGATGGTTAGTTGCTGGGTAATCTACTGTTACATCATATACTGACATTGACAAGTTTTTATGTTCAGGAAATTCTGAATGACGAATTTGTACCGGTGTACGTTTTCCTTCACTGACGCTTCCAACATGGAATTGTGCCAATGCGGCTTTAATTTGAGAAGCACAATCTTTCGGGCATTCCCCGATAATTTTTACTTTAAATTCGTAAATCTTCTTGCTTTCCATTAAGTATTCTTTAAATGATTTCATAGTATAATCCCAGTATTGTATTTATTTCAAATTCTTTAATTTCTCAAGCAAGCTATTACGGTCAGTAATAATAACTCCATCGCCCTGCAATGTAACTCCTTCATCGGCACTATTAGCTTCTTGATCTAACTTTTGTTTCTTTAACTGTAAGTCGATCATTTTTAACTTTTTGTCTAATTTAGCAGTTTTAGCTTGGATTGCATTTCCTAACATACTAGCCGCAACTTCGAATAGTCGACCACTGTAACGTGCCTCAACATTCATACCAAGATCCATGATATCTTCATATGCATCTGTAGCTTTTTTTGCTAACTCATCTAATTCTGCATCACCCAAATCGCCTAGTCCTTTTACTTGTGGTAATGCGGCTGAAATCTTATCAAACTCATTCATATCTCGTATAAATGGAGCCGCAACTTCAGCTTTAGTTTTTTCTTTTTCTTCCTGTTTAACAATCTTTTTGCTTTCAGGCAGGTTTAATATTTCTTCTAATTTTCTAGTCATAATACTACTTATACTTGGCTAAAAATATCGTTTTCATTTAAGATACGAAATCGGATACCTTGTTGTTTACACCATAGTCCAGCACTAGCCCACTTAGCTTGATTTTTAACAAATTGTGCTTGATTATATTTGTTTTTACCTACACGTTCTAAAATTGTTTGGCTTGCGGGTTTTATTTCAATTAATTCGGTGAGTATTTTTCCATGTTTATCCATATATTGAATAAAAAAATCCGGAACATATACTGTATGCCTTCCAGTTAAAGGATCTCTATAAGGAATTTGAACTGCTTCGCTTGCCCATTTTAATATGCTTTTGTTTGTATCACAAAAGTTCATAAAAGTTAATTCCCAACTTGAACGATATGTAGGAATTTTAGTACCGACATATTTTTCTGGGTGTTTCATAGAAAACTTGCCACGAGCGAATTTAGAAGGCATATTAAATTAAAATATTTCTACTTTCGTAACTGTTTGCTACTGGCTGGATTCGATATCCTAGAAAACTAGTTTTTTCTCTATAACTATTCAATACCTGAGCAACAACTTGACTTAATTGTACATCGGTTAGCCCTTTTAGTTTATCTAATAAAGTAAAAACATTTACATTTTCAACTCGAGCTTGTGTTAATAATATAATAGCAGTACTTCTAGCGCTGACTGTATCAAATCCTCTTTTTTGAAAAAAACCTACTGTAGCATCAACTTGCTGTGTAGGAAAACTAATAGGAGTTGAAAAATAATTATTAAAAAATGTTTTAACATCAGTAACGGTATTCGTTGCCATAATTAAGGTCCTTGTGAAAAATCTTCACCGCCATCATCTGCTGGAGTTAACGTCGAAGGAATATCTGAATTCTCATCAGTACCGTCGCCACCATCACTACCTTCCGCATCTGACTCATCGCCAACCGCTGGACCAATACCACCATCTCCTGAAGGTATTGCTGTATCACTATTATCACCAGTTGGAGCAAGTGAAGCACTGTCCATATTTCCTATTCCGGATTCAGTAGCATTAGTTAGATCTGATGCACTAGACGATCCTGGAAAACTAAATCCTGATAACGCACCGGCGGCTCCACTAAGTCCGTTTAGTAGGCCTAAACCTCCGGCGGCACCTAATGCTAATGCACCTACACCTAATGCTGTTCCAAGAGCCGAACTACTAGATCCTGCTGTAGATTGTGTATTCTGATAATTATTAATTGTATTAATTGTATTGTTCAGGATGCCTGGCGCAAGACTTTCCATATCCAATGCTTGTACAAAACTTGGATCAATAACAGATGGATCAGGATTAATACCAGTCAATGTACTAGGTGTGGTATCATAATGTACAACACCAAAACCTTCTGGTGCGCCGGTAGCAACTACCCCTTGATTATAAGATACTGCTTCATATGATATAACCATTGTAAATTCATGTACAGTAGTTTTTGACCAATCTAATCCCATCCCGTCCCATGATTTTATTATAGGATTTATTAATTTTACGCTGACAAATTCGTGTCTTGCCATCTGGCTAATAAGAATATAATTAAAAAATGGGTTCGTAGAACCGTTGTCTAATCCGTAAGGATGGTTAATATAGTTACTGCTTTTTGTTGCGGTTCTATCATAAGATCCGGCAGTATTTGCACTTATTGGATCAGCATAATAATATGCATAATAGTTTTGCCACATTTGATTTACTAAACCCATGTTATCATCATAAAACTTGATGATAACATCGCCAGGAACATGTCTAGTTTGTATTTGTTTATGTCTATTGTATTGATTAACATCTTCTACTTTAATTTCAAACTTAGGCAATGTTACTGATTTTGCCAACATATTAAGTTCGTTACCATATGTTGAAAATATAGCCGTGTTTTTTAAAGCCGCTGTGTTAATATTAAAAGATACATGATGTTGAAAATCAAGTTTAGGAGCCAGTCTAAACTGCTGGTCCGAGAACATGCGAGCACCATGCTGCCAATCTTTGAGGATCTTAGTTTGGCCGTTACTGTCGGGCGTGTTTGTAAACTGTAAATCGTTGTTGGCGGTAAATGACATAGTGTAACTATTTATTTAAAAAATAATGTATGTAGTTAATGAATTGTCATTATAAAACCCACTTAGTGGGTTTCATAATTACTTAGTTACTGATCCAGCGCCCGGAGTCGAAGGATAAACCATTACAGCTTTATTTGCTCCGAATGTTCCGCCAACTGTTTGAATTGCATTATCAAAAACAATACTTAATTCGATAACAACTGGTTCATTTGTTTTATAAGCAAGATTACCGTAGGTAACTTTTTGTACATAACAACCATATACTTCCCATGTTTCTAAAACTTGAGGTGTAAATGATCCGTTACCACCGTCCAACATATCGATTTCCATATTGAACTTATAATCGCCTGCTGCCGCAGCCGAACTCTGTTCAAAGAAGTCGAATTGTTTCTGCATTTGTTCACCGACCATGCTAGTAACTTCGCCTGTTTGATTATCACGTAATTTGATAGTCATTGGGCTCCATTTTGGTTTACCTGCATAGTGGATACGACTGTTGTAGATATCAATAATTTGATCTTCCATTTCAACAGTAGGACGCATTGCATCTTGAACTTGTTTTGTAAGTTCGTTTACATTACCGGCTGTAACGCCGAAGTTTGTAAAACTAACTCTGAATCTATACTGTAGTTTAGGCATCAGCAAGCCCTGAGAGCCGGATGATTGATCCCCAGGGGTACCTAGTGGTACTGTAAAGTTTGATAAGGCTGCGATTGACATTTATTTCTCCTAATTATGCGCTTAGACCAGCGATAGCACCAGTATTTTCTAAGCGTAGTGGAATATAAATGAACTCCACGGCTTTAACTGGTTCAATAGCTATGTCAACGTAAAGTTCGCTTGCATCGATTCTAGCTGGTGTGTTGTTGCTTGAATCACATACTACTAAGTAGTCATACAACGCACGTTCTGCTGTAAGTTCTACCATTAACTTAGTAACTTCATTCTTAATCTGAGTACGTGTTATAGTATCGTTTGGTTCAAAGATATATGGTTTAGCCAACTTATTCAATTGATAACGTAAGTAGCAAACTAAACGTGCAACATTAATACGATCCAATGAACTTGCAACTAATTGACGTGTATATTGTCCATAAACAACTAATCCTGTGCCAGCAATATATGTAATTGGGTTTACATGGATTGATGCTAGTGTATCACGTTGTCCACTGTTCAATGCTACAGTCATAAACTCGCCTGTTTGTCCATCAACATAACCAACACTGCTTGCGTTAGTTACACCGCCACGACGTACACCAGCTGGTGCAAACCATGGATAAGAAACATTATCACTTAGTGCGATTGTACGCAACATGATATGACTTGGGGGAACAACAATGTTATTACCTAATAAATCTGTTGTGTAACCCCATGGATAATAAACAGCTGAATAAGGATCTGTAAAGATTAAACCAGTCTGACTATCCACTGTTGCTCCTGCGGTATTATTCCCCCAATTGCTTAATGTAGTTGCATCTGGTGTTAAACGAGCTGGAGTATCATGGATAATGAAAGCAGTTTGTCCGTTGTCAGTGTTTAATCCAACTAATGAACTAGCTGTCTCAATATATCCTGGGCAACTTAATAAGTTAAAAATAACTGTATCTGGTTGACGAATATTTGTATTGCTTTGGATTGTTTCTTCTAATGCTTGTAATACTACTGCACGTTGTGAGAAACGACCTAATTGTGCAACACCATTAGTATTATTGGCTGATTTAGTTACCCAGCGATCTGGATAGTAGTCTGTCATCAATGATGGACTGTTAGCATTGTATATTGTATTGTAGTCCTGTGTGTTAACATAACCAACTTCATAAGATTTAACATTAAAGTCACTACGACGTGTATTAAACAATAATGTTCCTTTTGGATACAATGCTGGGCTTGGACAATCGAAATCAACAAAATCGCTTGTTAATAAACTTGCAATAGTGTCGGGTGCTCCTAAACCTGTATGTGCAGTGACAAACTGTGATTGATCACTCCAACGTGCATCGGCAAACACAATACCATTTTGGCTTGTGTGGTCAGTATTATCAACACGTGACCAAGTTTTTGTTTGGTAGTTATAAACATTGATATTTGGAAAATCTTCTAGATCACTTGTATTAATCCAAATATCACCGTTAGCTAATGCTGACCCACTATTATTTAGAGTAGGTTTAGATGCTGATACAATAGGACCTAGTGGATCTGTTGTTGTTCCACCTACAGCATTTTGTGTATAGTTTAGATATCCTTTCCATTTTGATCCATCATTAATCATGATATCAAAGTTTTCTAAACTATTGTTATACCACAATGTTCCGTTAGCAGGTGCAGTTGTAGGACTTGTAATACTTGCTAATGCAAATGTTGATCCGCTCCACAATGATGAAAGATAATTGTTAGCAACGCCATTTGGATGAGTATAGAAATTCTCAGTAGTTCCAACACTGAATATAGTTGCTAATGGTGTGTTAGTACCATCTACGAATTTAATATCACCGCCTGCAAGATGACTAATAGTAATAGTTGGAGCAGTTAGTGTTCCACTTAATGAAAATACCATGTTGGCATCATTCACGGCAGCTTGTAATGCTGTCAATAATGCATTAGCATCGTTTAAAGCATTGCCAGTTGCATTAAATGTAACTGGTACAGCATTTGTTAAACTTGTGCTTCCAATAGAACTTTCTTGAATTGTAAAACTATAAGTTTCGCTAGTAGCTGTACCAGTGATAGTATTTGATGCAGTGTTTACTAGCTGACTTGTGCTTACTGTATAACTTGTAGCTGTAGTTACTGTTCCTGTTGTTGTTTGATTTAACAAATATGTACCAGTGCCGCCAGCTCCTGAACCAAACGCTTGAATATAACTACCTGTTGTTACACTAGTTCCGCTTAGTAACATGCCTCGGCTAATAGTACCAGTTACCGCTGTAACGTTTAGCACATTAGTTAATGTATAAGTTAATCCTGTTGGAGTACCTGTTGTTGTTACAATGGCTGATCCTGATAGTGTAGTTAATGTGAATGTTGTTGTACCATTCGTGGCACTAATAACATAAGTTGTTGGATTAGCATAACCAGTAATGCTACCTGTTCCGCCTAATGTCCCTGAAATAGTCACTTGCATACCAGTATATAATCCAGTTGTTGTGCAAGAGAATTGACCAGCTGTACCAGTAATTGATACGCCCGACAATGTATTATTTAAGAATGTAGCTGTGATTGCTGTTGCAGTATTAACTGAAGAAATTGATGTACCAGTAGTAACTCCAGTTCCGCTTAATACCATACCAGCTGTATATGTACCAGTAATAGTTCCTGTTGGAGTGAACACGTTACCGGATGTAGTTCCAGAACCATTTGAAATAATACCATATGCACTAGCAGTCAATGGGCTTCCATCAAATGTTGCGTTACTGATTACGTTTGAAGTAATAGTAGTTGCTCCAACACCAGCTCTAGTATATAATTTAGTTCTAAAATAACCGCCTGAAACAGTTAATCCAGAAGTTGAACCTGCTTCGCTATCGTTATATTTTACATAAGTAGTTCCGATAGGTAAGTTGATTCCGCCACCAGTAGGATCTAATGTTGCCAATGCTGATTGTCCGTTTGGAAATAATTGTACAGCTTGCACAACCCATGAACTTGTTGCGGCATTGTATTTTTTAACAAAATAATTTGCACCTTGATTAACTGATGTAGTTTTAACCCAAACACTGCCTGTTGGATAACCATTAACAAAGTTTGTTTGTTGGTAAGTGCCAAATTGTGGAACACTATAGTGTGGGCTCATCTGCAATGCTGGTGGCAAATAATTACCAGCTGTGATACCTAATATAGTTAACCCTGTACCGCTACTATTGCTTATTGTGATACCGCCAGCATTTCCGCCTGAACTACCTGATGTAGTACCATTTGAGTAAATCTGTAGATAGCCATTAATAACTGCGGCTGTTACTCCGGTAATGGCAGCACCATTAATTGCTGTTGCTAATGTAGTAGGGCTAGTAGATGAAGCACCAATCGCACTTGATCCATTAATAGTTAGTGATACTGAACCAGATGTCCATGAACTTGTAGCACTTGTAGCTGTAATTGTTGGCCAACTTGCTTGCCACGCTGAACTACCAACTTCTACCCATGTACCAGCTGGAGTACTAGTTTGATATTTTTTAAACCATAATTTAATTATCGTTGTTGTATTAGCAGAATTGCCTGTTAATACGTAGTCACCTAATGAACCAAAACTAGATAACGGTGTATAATTACCATCGTTTGTCATTAACGCTGTGTTTGTTAGATACATTAGATTATTAATGGATCCTTGATTTGTAAATGTTTGTCCACTGGTACCAGTAGATGAATTCCACTGGAAAATACCAAAATTAGTATCGGCGATATCAAACCATGCTGTTTGATCGGCTGGAGGGCTTGTTGGAATATTTGCATTGCCGATAAGTTGACTTGTATCAACGTTGGCACGTACAACGTATGCACGGTTACTTACACCTAAAAAGCTATAAGCGGCTTGCAATCCATATTCATTAACTTCGCTGGCGTTAATAGGATTATTTTCAGCGTCAGTTTGGAAATAAGGAATACCAAAAGTATTTCCTAAGTCTTGCTGGCTTGTTAGCAAGTATACAGTACCGGCATTAGCTGGCAATGTTCCCGGAGCGATTCCGGTTCCTGCTGAATTCATTTTGTTTGCTTGACTAGCAACAATTAGCAAAGGTACAGTTCCGGGCGCGGCTGGAAGATAGAACGATTCGTCGATTACTGTTACGCTTACGCCTGGGGAATTTAATGTGGCCATTTATATGATCTCCATGATTACATGTTGTTCAAGTATTTATGGCAATTTGATTTTTTACGGTACTTAAGGACCAAGAAAAGGCTTAGAAAAGGCTTATTTTTTTTAAATAGTAGTATGAGACCACTATGTAGTTGCGGGTTAAGACCTGTAGCAATTAACTATTATAAAGGCAAAAAACCATATTACCGCAGTCAATGTGGTGCATGTTTGCGAGGTGTTAAATTACCTCGTTGGAAAAGTTCTGGCTATGTTATGAAATCAATTTGCGATAAATGTGGATTTCGTAGTACTCATCGTGAAATATTTGGAGTATTTCATGTAGATGGTGATTTAAATAATTGCAGGCCTGCAAACTTAAAAACAATTTGTGCTAATTGTGCCCGTGTTCTCCATAAGGAAGGCATTAAATGGCGACAAGGGGATCTTGTTCCGGATTTATAATAGTTTGTACTTTGTCGTACAAATCATCTATGCTAGTATCGTTAGTTAATACATGGTCAAACTTAGTACCGACCCAAGCAGTTTCACTAGCGTGTATGCCTAACTTTTGCATACGAGTTTTAGCCAACATATAATTCATACATTTATCACCGGCATTCATATCAGCGGCATCTTTATACCAATCAGGTTCTGACCCTCTTTTTACACGAATAACAATGCCACCTGCGTCCCTGATACTTTTAATTTCATTAGGAAAACGACAATCACTAATAACAATGTCATCTTTACTAGTGCGTAGTTTATTTTCCAAACTAGCAATCCACATATCATCGTGGAATCCGTTACGACAGACTTCAGTACCCCAGTACTGCAATATATAACGTGGAGTTAAATTAGGCATATTTAAACGGTCGGCCCACCAAGTATCGACTTCTTCTCGCCACTCGCGAGCTTGTTTAGTACGCCCTTCTAGCATGGTGCGATCCCATCCAAACACTGCACTAACAGCGTCTTTTAGACTGTTTGCAAATGATTCTCGTCTATAACCGTGAAAATTAACCAAATAATCAGCGATAGTATCTTTGCCAGAACCAATAAAACCACACACACCTATAATCATAGAGCCCCCTAAGTTAGCTCTAGTATATAACAGTTTTATTACAAGGTCAAGATTTTTCTTAGCCAGTTATGAAATAATAACCAGTTCCGCCGGCAACATACATATCAAGTTCTTTGTCAAGACGTTCAAACTCTTCTTTTGCTTCGCTTAATAAATCTTTACCGTTCAATTGCATACCGCCTGAACCTGGGCCAGCGATAGTTCCGAATTTGCTACGGGCTTGTCCTAAACTAACTTTACAAGTTGCTAAAGTATAATCTTTGAGCCATTGATTAGCTTGATAATCTTGTAATAAGACCCAATCAGGGCGATGATTATAGCATTGTACTAGTATTTGCTCACCCTGAGCAAATGGACGTTGTAAAATATTTAAAATATGAGTAGCTGGCTTCCAATGAAACTCAATATATGATCCAAACATACGTCCTACTAATTTTTGATATCCGGCAAACGCATCATATGTTGCTAAACCACCCATCATACTACCTGACATTAGATATGTATTTGTATATGCTAAGTTAAAAGGTTCAAATAAAGTTCCACCAGCACCGATACCAGTTCTGGATCCAATTGCTCTACGAAATACTTGACGTACTGTAACTACTTCATCAGGTAATCTATATTCGTTTTGATCCTGAATTAGTTCTAAAAATAAGTAACTTTCTTCAACAGAATTTGGGCTTTTTTGTCGATAGCGATTGATAGCACGATCTAAAGCATTTTCATAATGACTTGGATCTAGCTCGACATCAATCATGCCGTCGCCCAGCATTTGTTTACAATAATCGAAAACCTTATTGCGTTCTGCTGTAGAATCACTTTGTGTACTTGATGGTAGTGGATCGGCCATATTTTTACTCTCTTACTATATTTATCTATCGATAAATATGTTACTATGCCAAGATTAAGTCTATACAAACCGGAAAAAGGCAACGATTATCGTTGGGTGGATCGTCAAGCCTCTGAAATGTTCACCGTGGGTGGTACTGATGTTTATATCCACAAATTACTAGGTACAAACACCGACGTTGCAAATGCTACCGCAGATCAGCCAAACTATTCTAGTACACAAGTAACAAATATTCAGGATTTATTATTACTAGAAAATCGTGATAGAAAATACGACAAAGAAATCTACAGAATACGTGGAATTTACAATGTACAAAACGTTGATTTTAATTTAAGTCAATTTGGATTGTTTATTGATAATGATACGCTGTATATGACAGTTCATATTAATGATATTAATAAAATTCTTGGACGTAAACCTATTAGCGGAGATGTATTAGAATTACCTCATCTGCGTGATGATTTTGCCTTAAATGATTTTGATGTAAGTTTGCCTAGATACTACGTTATAGAAGATGTAGGGCGTGCCAGTGAAGGGTTTAGTCAAACTTGGTTCCCACATTTATATCGATTAAAAATTAAAAAGGTCACTGACAATCAACAGTTTGCAGATATTTTTAATCAACCTGCTACAGATTCTAACGGAGATCCTATTGCCGGAGCAAATACTACTTTGCGTGATTTGCTCAGCACTTATAATCAAGAACTTGGCATCAATGTGCAATTAATTTCTCAAGCTGAAAATGATGCACCTTTAAGCGGATATGAAACTAGACAATTTTATACACTAGCATCTGATCCTAGTACTGGAAAACCTGTATTAGAAACAGCCGATGATGAAACAATTTTAGCAAGTTCTGCTGGTACAAGTTTATTAGCTAGTGCTCAAGATGGTGTACCTGTTCGTCCTGGTTACACTGGATTTTTGTTAGGAAATGGTGCTCCTCCAAACGGATACGATTTTGGTATGGGGATTCAATTTCCTTCACAACCGGCAGATAGTGATTTTTTCTTGCGTGTAGATTATTATCCGAATAGATTATTTAGATTTGACGGCGGGTTACATGCCTGGATACCTTTTGAAGATTCTGTAAGAATGAATATGACAAATAATAATACACGTCAAACACTTAAAACAAGTTTTATTAATAACGATACATATACCTATACTGGTAAAATTGCGGCAGGTGGTGCAACATTATCTGCCGGTGCTACAACTATTCAAACAATTATTCCTTACCCTGCGCCGACTGATGCATTGTATGTTGTAATTAAACAAAGTGTGATTAGTTTGGAGTATGTGATTGCAGACTATCCAAGTTTATTAACTAGCTATAATTATACAAATTGGTTGAATAATAGTATTACTGCATGTGTACAAATTAACTTACCAATTATTAATGGGGCACAACAGATTGTTCCATACGCAGGTAGTTGGACTATTACATTTTATTCAACTAGAGAAGCCCAACGACAAGCGATTAGTCAAGCACTTAAACCACAGGCAGATTTTTAATGGAATTCTTTTACGACGGTCAAATAAGACGATATATTTTACAAGTTATTCGTGTATTCAGTAACTTTGTAGTCAAGTACGGCGACGGCTCCTTACATCAAATTCCAGTTATGTACGGTGATGCAGATCGACAAGTGGCTAGTATTCTAAGAAATAATAGTGAAAATAAAGTCAATAGTGTTCCTAGAATTAGTGTGTATATTACAGGATTAGATTTAGATAAAGACAGATTGGCTGATCAAACTAATGTAGACAAAGTGCATATCCGTGAACGTGATGTTAACTCTTCTACAAATACATATAATCAAGCTCAGGGAAAAAATTATACTATCGAACGTTTAATGCCAACTCCTTTTAAAATAACTATGAAGGTAGATATTTGGAGTGCTAACACTGAACAAAAATTACAAATACTTGAACAAATATTGGTATTGTTTAATCCTAGTTTAGAGTTACAGACAAACAGTAATTATTTAGATTGGTCTAGTTTAACTGTGTTGAATCTATCAAGTGTTAATTGGAGTAGCAGAACCGTTCCTGTAGGAAACGATAGTGCTATCGAAGTTGCTACATTAACCGTTGATACACCTGCATGGATTAATCCGCCTGCCAAAGTTAAACATTTAGGTGTTATTACAAAAATTATTACCAGTATGTATAATTCATATGATACTGTTACAGACTATGTTGAAGGATTAGGGCATGATCCATTTGCAGGAACTCCTGTACTAGAAGAATTATTAACTAGTAGTGCTACAACGGCTACAAATTATAGAATAGAAGTAATATCTACTGTAACTTCAAGTACTGTTGTACTATTAGCAGATGGCGGAACTGTTTATCCTCCGGAACCTAATCTTAATCCAGATCCTCAATATTTAGGTGCACCAATTAATTGGAACACAATTATTTCAAATCTTCCTGGAAAATATGTTGCCGGTTCTAGTTTAATTTATATAACACAATCAACTGGTTCTCAGATCATAGGAACATTCATAATCGATCCTCTAAATAATTTTAACTTAAATGTTCAATGGAATCCTGCAACATTAGTTACAAATACTGGTATCGATAGTAACGGAATTTTAGAAAATCTTAATGGGTATAATCCGGCCGCTAGTTACAGACCTAATAGTACTGGTACATTTGATGCTATTATAAATCCTCAAACTTATAATCCTAAACGCCCGACTATTTCTTTGCAAACTGATCAACCTATTACTACTGGAACAAGATTTTTATTAGTAGAAGACATTGGAAATTCTAGCAATGTTACTCCTGGAACAGCATGGGGCCCGTTAGTTGCTAAAGCCAATGACATTGTAGAGTATACCGGATCTCAATGGAATGTAATCTTTAATGCTAGTCAATATTCTAACACTATGGTATGGCAAACAAATATATACACTGGAGTTCAATACAAGTGGAACGGAGTTTCATGGGTTAAGAGCTACGATGGTGAATATGATATCGGCCAATGGAAAATAATACTATAAAAGAACCAATAGTTTGTAGCGGAGCATTGTTTTACGCCAAGTCTACACGACGTTTTCTATTATTACAAAAAGCTCACGGCAAGCACGAAGGAACTTGGGGCTTAGTCGGAGGTACAAATATCACAGGAGAAACTCCTTGGCAAGGATTGCAACGTGAAATTATTGAGGAAATTGGAAGTATTCCTGATGTAATTAAAACAATCCCATTAGAAACATTTGTATCTAATGACAAAGTGTTTAATTTTCATACATACCTGTGTGTAATAGATAAAGAGTTTGTTCCAGAATTAAGTAATGAGCATCAAGGGTGGGCATGGGCAACAATAGATCGTGCTCCTAAACCATTGCATCAAGGGTTACGTAATAGTTTTAGTTCAAAAATGATACGTACAAAATTACAAACAATATTTAATTTAATCGATTTAATATAAATCTAAATCTCTGCATTTTTTTAGCATTGCAGGACTTAGTTGAGTATTTAAGTTTCGTTTTGATATTGTCGATCTAACATCATGCATACCTAATAAGTTGTAGACATGATCGTTTTCTGGATGTTGATTTACAATTTCATTGTAATCATGATCAAAACTTTCCCATTCGCAAAAAGAATATATTTTTTTTATAGTTTCTGAAGTTTGAGTTACTAATTCTTCGTAAGTGACAAATAAAAATTCGCCGTTATTATTTTGTTTAGCCCATTTAATACCGTTAATCGAATGTATTATCGGTGGTATCCATGTAGCAATTAACTGTTGTTCCAAATTACCACCGTAGTTATTTTCTTCGTGTAAATGTATTAACGATTTAATAATTTCTTCCGTCGGGCGAGTAAGAACTATAGTTTTCGGATTGTCAGTAATATAGTTGTATAGTACTTGATTTTCTGGAATCGTCCAGTGTCTGCATTTATCAACTACTATAGGAGCAGTTACATTTTTATAATAAACATTTGGTATAGATTTAATTAAATCTATTCTAGTACTTTCTCTATTATTGGCAATTAATTGTTCCTTGCATGCTTCTTTACATGAAGTGTCCATATCTACCATTAACTGACAAACAGCAGAGTTTCCTTCAGAATGTATGTTGGGATTCTGAGAAAGTATTGCCGAAAGCAGAGTGGACCCTGTTCTCGGCAATCCACTCATGCAAACAAATTGTTGTATGTTAGCCATTCTTTATGGTAATAAGTTTATTATATTCAGGCAAATACAAATACTCAATTAAAGAATTTTCTAAAGTCCATAGCGCATCTTCTATTGTTTCTACTAATGGTTCTCCGCCTAAATTAAACGAGGTGTTGAATAACATAGGTATACCAGTTTCTTTATAGAATTCTTCTATTAAATTATAAAAATATTCGTTCTGAATTTTTGTTACTGTCTGAATTCGACAAGTACCGTCTTCATGAATAACTGAAGGAATTTTTTCAGCTACACCTTCTTGACAGTTTACAGCAT
>Ga0214164_1001209_pt1 | contig 15145 bp, 9 predicted proteins | sample TroBogepilimnion_13_FD_153003 | JGI IMG/M metagenome (GOLD analysis project Ga0214164, IMG submission 153003) | Freshwater microbial communities from Trout Bog Lake, WI - Practice 03JUN2009 epilimnion v4 | ecosystem: Environmental > Aquatic > Freshwater > Lake > Epilimnion/Euphotic zone ...
TATTTTACTTTTTTATTGTGGCTTCCATTTGGAACCAATCGATTAACATTAACCATACTTGGTTTTGTACTTGGTTACAGTTTGGATGTTTTCACGAATACGCCAGGCCTACATGCAGCAGCTGCAACACTTGTGGGATATGTGCGCCCTACCATATTAAATTTATTATTAGCACAAGAAACTTCGGAGGAAGTGAACAAAGAACCAAGTGTTGGTACCATGGGATGGGGTCCATTTCTTACTTATGTTTTCCTTTTAACATTTATACACCATTTTTATTTAGTCCTATTAGAATGGTTGCAATTTGGCAACTTCACATACTTCATTGGAAAAGTAATTGCTACTAGTTTAATGAGTGTATTGTTAATTCTTTTAGTTGAACTTGTTATGAACCGCCGAAATATAAAAAGATAACAAATGGCATTGTACAATTCTAACCGTGGCGGTATTATTCAAATTATCATTGGCTTTGTTTTTGTAATTATCATTGGGCAATTAATAAGCTTACAAATATTTTCAAATAAATACAAATTAGCTGCAGACAACAACGCTATTTTTAGAAAAATCATTTACCCTGATCGAGGAATTATTTACGATCGTAAAAAAAGAGCCTTACTTGAAAATAGCATTAGTTATGACTTAGTGGTAATACCCAATGAAGCAAAGGGTGTTGATACCAATGCCTTGTGTTCTATTTTACGCATTGACAAAGATGAGTTTAACAAAAGAATGATTGAGGTGATTGTAAAAAACTCAAGAGTGAAAGCAGGCGTATTTGAACCTTTTCTTTCTCCTGAACTGTATGCACAATTAACCGAAAACCTATATCGTTTCCCAGGCTTCTCTTTATCTGAAAGATCTATCAGAACCTATCCATACAATACCGCAGCCCATGTACTTGGATACGTTGCCGAAGTAGATGTAAATTTTTTACAAAAGCACGAAGACGAGGGATATGAAATGGGTGACTATGCTGGCATGACTGGTTTAGAAAAACAATATGAAAATGTATTGATGGGTCAACGCGGTGTAAAAAGATTCTTAAGAGATAATAAAGGAAAAATACAAGGTGCATTTGAAAAAGGTCAGTTTGATACTTTAGCGGTCGCAGGTAGAAACCTGTACACCAGCATGGATGTTGAAGTGCAACAGTTAGCAGAAAAATTATTGCAACATAAAATTGGAAGTGCAGTTGTGATAAATCCAAAAACCGGTGGCGTGATTGCAATGGCTTCTAGCCCTGGCTATAATCCCAATTTATTAACAGGGAATCAGCGTAGAAGAACCATTGGAAGTTTATTAACCGACACGGCAAGACCAATTTATAATCGTGCTATTAAAGGTCAATACCCTCCTGGATCTACATTTAAGCCAATGGGTGCTTTAATTGCATTGGACGAGGGTTTAATTAGTCCTAGTTTTGGATACAATTGTTTTGGACTTTACACTTCATGTGGTGATCCAAGAAAATGTGAGCACCATAATGCAGGACATGCTGCCAATTTACAACTAGCATTAGCCAATTCTTGTAACTCTTACTTTTTACAAGTATTCAGGATGGCCATTGACAATCCTAAATACCACAATGCAAAAGAGGGCTATTTAAAATGGAAGGAATATGTAAATAGTTTTGGATTGGGACGTAAATTAGGCATTGACTTACCAAGTGAAAACAAAGCTAGCATTCCAGATACAGCACAGTACAATAAAGATTTTGGCAATCCTAAATTTTGGAATAGTTGTTATATGCTTACTTTAGGAATTGGGCAAGATAGAATGACGGCAACTCCTTTGCAACTAGCCAACGCCATGGCATTAATTGCGAATGAAGGTTTTTATTATACGCCTCACTTTGTAGATAGCTTAGAGGATGAAGATGAGGATGATAAAGCGGTGCTTGCTAAATTTAGAACCAAACAAGAAGTAACAAAAATTTCTGGTGATATCTTTAAAATTATTAAAGAAGGGATGCACGATGTAACAGTGTATGGTACTGCGGCAGGTATTAAAGTGCCTGGTCATGAATATTGTGCAAAGACAGGAACTGCTCAAAATCCGCACGGAAAGAATCACTCATTATTTGTTTGTTTTGCTCCTAAAGATAATCCAAGAGTAGCAGTAGCCGTGGTGGTGGAGAACGCAGGATTTGGTGCGACATGGGCAGGCCCGATTGGTGGTTTGTTAATGGAGAAATATTTAAACGACACATTGACTGCAGAAAGTAAAACTAAAACAGATTACTTAGCCAATGTTGACTTAATGCCTCAATCAATTAAAGATTGGTATGTACGCAATAATAAAACGGAAAGATTAACTCCAATTGAATATAATAATGATGAATTAGGCGATGTATGGGATATGGAAATGGTTTCAGAGAATACGCCAAAACCACAAAAGCCAAGAGATACCATTCAAAAAGCGGTGGATTCAAATTTGAATAAAACAAGTTCTATTCCACCTGCAAAAAATCCAGTGCTTATCAAAAAAGATAGTGCTGCACTCATTAATAAAAAGAAGAAAAAGCATATAAATCCAAAAAATGTCAACCACACCTAATCAAAATAATTTTTCAAAGGGTACTGATTTGGCTGTTATCATTCTATATTTTGCAATGGTAGCCATTGGTATCTTATGCATATTTATGGTGGAGTTTAATCCTAATATCAATTGGAGCAATTCCTTGATTGCTGGAAAAAACAGTTACAGTAAGCAAATCTATTTTGCCATTTTTTGTGGGTTCGTGGGCATCTTTATTTTATTAATGGATAGCAAAGTATTTACAGCACTTGCCAATATTTCCTATGGGGTAGGTATTGTATTAATGTTGGCCACTTTTGTGTTGGGTAAAAATATTAATGGATCAAAAAGCTGGATCCCGATTGCTGGTGGATTCAATTTACAGCCAGCAGAATTATGTAAAATATTTACAGCACTTATTCTGGCCAAATTCATATCCAAACCCGAAACCGATTTTACCAAGATAAAAAACCATTTAATAGCAGGTGGAATTATAGCATTGCCAGCAATGCTTTCCATTATGCAGCACGAAATGGGATTGGCATTGGTGTATAGCGCTTTTCTATTTGCTATGTATCGTGAAGGTTTACCTCCTGTGATACTTGTAGTTGCCCTATCCTTTGCTGTGTTGGTGATTGCGACCCTACTTTTAGAACCTACCATATTAGCCATTATACTTACCATTATTGCTGCTGCGATTATATTAAGTATGGTAAAAAGATTTAAGCGAAATAGAAATAGTATCCTTGTTGTGATAGGCATCTGGGCCATCTGTTTTGGAACCATTCGTTATGTGGTTCCTTATATCTTTAACAATGTATTTGAGTGCTATCAAAGTACGAGAATTTATAGTATGATTGGAAAGGAGTATGATTGTAGTCAAAATAAAAAATCAGCTTCTGCTTCCGGAAAAACACATGGGAAAAAACCAGATGATTATAATGTAAAACAAAGTAAAATTGCGATTGGATCAGGCGGCTTTTGGGGAAGAGGATTTTTAAAAGGGACTCAAACAAGAGGAAAATATGTACCGGAACAGAATACCGATTTTATTTTCACGTCCTTAGGGGAAGCATTTGGATTTATAGGAACGGCCACTTTCTTAGGACTATACTTATTTTTCTTATTTAGAATTATTAGAATTGCCGAAAGACAAAGAAGTACTTTTTCGAGAGTATATGCCTATAGCGTAGTAGGTATTTTCTTTTTCCATATTGCCGTAAATATTAGCATGACTATTGGATTATTTCCGGTAGTGGGTATTCCACTTCCGTTAATTAGTTATGGCGGTTCATCCTTATTAACTTTTACTGTATTGGTATTTATCTTATTAAGATTAGATGCAGACAGACAAATGGTTTTAAGATAATTTATTAGTATGCGTATTTATCCATTATCCGAAGGCAGTTTTACCATTGATCAAACTAAAGTGTTTGTGCCCTTTGATACTGCATCTGAAAATTTACAAAATAGACCCAAGGGAAGTATTCTTGTAGAGATTCAGCCTTTTGTTGTCGTTACAGATAATGATATTATTTTGTTTGATACCGGTCTGGGTTATATGGATAAATCAGGCACATTACAATTGCATGAAAACTTAATGCAAAATGGAATTGACCCATCTAGTGTCACAAAAATATTTATGAGTCATTTGCACAAGGACCATGCAGGAGGAATTAGTTATATCCACCCTACTTATAATGAGCGATTTATTAGTTTCCCCTATGCTAAATATTATGTTCAAAAAAGAGAATATGATTTAGCAGTAAGTGGTGAAAATCCTTCCTATTTAGCCGACCAAGTAAGTATGTTGGAGGATTTTAGTGGTGTGGTTTGGCTTACAGAAGACGAAGGTATTATTGATGAAGTAATACATTATCAACTTACAGCCGGGCATAGTTTATACCATCAAGTAGCTTGGATTAAAGAAGGCGATTCCACATTTTTCTTTGGAGGCGATGTGGCACCACAACTGCAGCAAATGAAATCAAAATTTGTAGCCAAATATGATATGGATGGTAAAGCGGCCATGCAATGGCGACAATTATGGTGGGAGCAAGGTGCTGCAGATCAATGGACATTTGCATTTTACCATGATATTCAATATCCAACCTATATTCATAATCCTACTCTTTAAAACGAACATTCATTAGGAATCAATGCTGATAAGGGTTTCAGCGAATCTTAGCATATTTTGTAGTACCTTTAAACTACAATCATGGCAAGTTCAATCAATAATTATTCGGGACAGTTTAGACGTAATGTATCAGACAAGTACATTATCTATAATAGTTTATTCGCAGCGCTACCCTATTCAGGAATAGCGAATGTAGGTGCACTACTACCCATCATGCTTCAAACATGCGAAGATGGTTATGCTAAAGGAAAATCACCTGTTGAAATTATTGATTACTTTTTTAATCGTCAAACCGAGGTTGCCACTGAATCAGAAAAAATTGACCACTTGTTTAAATATGTTCAGTACATGGAACGTCAAGTGGTATTATTTGATGCGATTGAAGATGCAGCGTTCACTACGGTAAATGACATGGAAGGCGCAGGAAGTATTAAGGCATTAATTAGAGAGGCAGGCTTTACAGGAAAAACACAAGCACTAAAAAATAAATTAAAGAATTTTAAAGTGCGTATTGTGCTTACTGCACATCCTACTCAGTTTTATCCATCCAATGTATTAGGTATTATACATGATATGGGTGAAGCCATTGCGAAAAATGATTATAATACTATTAACCATTATATTCAGCAACTAGGATTAACCGCTTTCTTTAATAAAAAGCAACCCACTCCAACCGACGAGGCTTTGAATTTAATGTGGTATTTGGAAAATGTATTCTATCATTCTATTGGTAACATTTACAATACCATTGTGAATGATGTTTTTGATAATAATTTTGAAAGCGAGAACCCATTTATAGAGCTTGGATTTTGGCCAGGTGGCGACAGAGATGGAAATCCATTTGTGAATGCTGCCACTACTATTAAAGTTGCGCAGGCATTAAGAAGTAGCATTATTGTATGTTACTATCGTGATGTAAGAAAATTAAAAAGAAAACTAACTTTTGCAGGCGTTGATACACTTTTAAGTTCATTGGAAGAAAGTTTATACGAAAATGTTTTCCGACCTGACCAGAGTAAGCCCATTTCAGTTGAAGAAATTATTGGTTGCTTAACAACGATTAGAAAAAAAATAAAAGACGAATACCATTCTCTTTATCTTTCTAAATTAGACAGCCTTTTAAATAAGGTTAAAATATTTGGAACGCATTTTGCGTCTCTTGATATTAGACAGGATAGTCGCATACATTTACAGGTATTGTTAGATGTAAATAAAACAATTAAGGAAAAAACAGGTAAAGGATTTTTACCTGAAAACTACACTGCATTAAGTGCCGAAGAAAAAATCGCTAGCTTAATTACCATTGCAGATAAAGTAGACCCTAATTTATTTACAGAGACCATTACAAAAGATACCATTGAAAGCATTTATGCAATTACGCAAGTGCAAGCAATTAATGGAATAGCTGGATGTCATCGTTATGTCATAAGCAATTGCCAATCGGAGGTAAATGTAATGGAGTTATATGCACTGTTTAGACTATGTGGTTGGGATGAAAATTTAACCAATGTTGATATTGTTCCTTTATTTGAAACTATTGACGACCTAAATGCGTCAGAACAAATAATGGATTATTTATACAAGCATCCATTATACGCATCACATCTTGCAGCAAGAAAAATGCAACAGCCTATCATGCTTGGATTTAGTGATGGAACAAAGGATGGTGGTTATTTACAAGCCAACTGGAGTATTTATAAATCAAAAGAAGTATTAACGAATATTTCAAGAAAAAATAATATCGTTGTAAAATTCTTTGATGGTCGTGGCGGTCCTCCAAGTAGAGGTGGCGGAAAAACGCATCAGTTTTATGCTTCTATGGGGAACCAAATTGAAAACGAAGAAATTCAGTTAACCATTCAAGGACAAACTATTACTTCAAATTTTGGGACCATACATTCTTCTCAATATAATTTAGAACAATTATTGAGCGCAGGCGTGAGTCATGAATTATTTGCAGATACTAAATTACAATTGTCTCAACAGGATAGATTAATATTAGAAGAGCTTGGAAACTTTAGCTATCAATCTTATCAGCAATTAAAAGAAAGTCCCCTTTTCTTGCCTTACCTGCAAAAATTTAGTCCACTTAATTATTATAGCAAGAGTAATATCGCAAGCCGCCCTGCAAAAAGAGGCGCTGGTAATACTTTAAAATTTGAAGATTTAAGAGCCATTCCTTTTGTGGGAAGTTGGAGTCAGTTAAAACAAAATGTACCAGGATTCTTTGGAGTGGGTACTGCTTTGCAAGTACTTAAAGAAAAAGGAATGTGGAAGGAAGTACAATCTTTATTTAACAATATTGGTTTCTTTAAAACATTGATTGACAATAGCATGATGAGTATGGTAAAATCAAGTTTTGCCATTACCAAGTACATTGATAATGATCCTGAATACCGCACCATTTGGAATGAAATAAAAGAAGAGTTTAAATTAACTACACAACTTTATTTGGAATTAAGCAATACCAATAGCTTAATGGAAAATGATACCGTAGCTAAACATTCTATTTTATTGAGAGACCGCATTGTATTGCCATTGTTAACGGTACAACAATATGCACTTTGCAAAGTTCAAGATTCAAGTATTGATGCCGAGCTTAAAGAAGCTTATGAAAAATTGTTGACAAGAACTATGTTTGGAATTATTAATGCCGCGCGTAATTCAGTATAGAGAAATTAAGTGTAAAAAATGCTTTACACTGGTGCTTTAGTGTCTTTCCATTTCCATAAATGCAAGCAGGCATAAGTTTTGTAGGGAGCCCACTTTTGAGACTTTGCAATCATTTTAGTATGTAACTCTTTCTTGGTTTCATATTTGATTTTGTACAACCTAATCATTGCTTGTTGTATCCCTAAATCATCCACTGCAAATACATTTTCGTGACCAAGACTAAACATCAATAACATCTCAACGGTCCATCTCCCCACCCCTTTTATCTGCGTCAATAATTCAACTACTTCTTCGGGATCCATTTTATACAATTGATTATCTGTGATTTTATGGTCTAAAAAAAATTGCGCTACATTTTGCACGTAAGCTACTTTAGAATTACTTAACCCTATGGCCCTCAATTTTAATGGATCCGTTGCTAGTACTTGCTCACAACTAGGCTCTTTACCTCCGTATAAATCTAAGAAACGATCAAATATAATTTTGGCCACCTTAGTACTTAATTGCTGGCTAATGATACTTGCAATTAATCTGATACTTGTATTTTTTCGACGTTTTAAAACATGTGTATCCTCATTTAACAAAGGAGCCAATTTTAAATCGCTTTTTAAAAAAGTCTTATAACTCATAGTTGCAAATTAGGGAGATTTATGTATTTATCATATCTTTTCATTACAATTAAAACAAACCACTATGAAAAAATGGATATGCATCCTTGTCGTTATCATTACACAAGTTGGTATTGCTCAAATTTCATACGCACAAAATAAAGATATTGCTGCCATTCAATCTATTTTAGACAATCAAATTAAGTCATGGAATAGTGGCGATTTAGATAACTTCATGGTGGGCTATTTGCATAGTGATAGCCTTGTTTTTATTGGAAAATCAGGACCCACTTATGGCTACGAAAATACCTTAGCCAACTATAAAAAAAGCTACCCAGACAAAACACATATGGGCACATTACAATTTGAAATTGTAAGTATGAAGCCCTTAAATAATGACCATTATTTTGTAATAGGAAAATGGAAATTAATTCGCACAGTGGGAGACCTTAATGGTGTGTATACCTTATTGTTGAAAAAGACGAAAGAGGGTTGGAAAATTATAGCAGACCATAGTAGTTAAGTACTTCGGACGATTGACTCCCGCAATTATTGCCAATAATATTAGTCTAAACTTTGCTTATTATTTGCAGCCGCTTTAAGCAATCTATCAAATTGTTCAGGCGTTAAGTCATTATAGAAATAATAAACTGGATCCACTTTGATTCCTTTTTTAATTACTTCATAGTGGCAATGCGGTCCTGTGCTTTTTCCAGTACTACCAATATATCCAATCACTTCGCCTCTTTTTACAGACTGTCCCACCCTTGCTTTCACACGCACCATATGACCATATAAAGTTTGATAACCATAGCCATGATTGATCATTACTTTATTACCATACCCATCGGTACTAAACCCAGCAGCAGTAACGGTTCCATCGGCTGTCGCATAAATCGGAGTGCCCGAAGGAGCAGTAAAATCTAGGCCTTGGTGAAAACGAATATCCTTATACACTGGATCCACTCGGTATCCAAAACTACCTCCAATTCGATTTAAATTTTTATTACTAACTGGCTGAATGGCAGGAATTGCTTTTAATAACTTTTCCTTGTTCTTAACCATGTTTGTGATTTCTACATACGAAGTTCCTTGGTAAGCCACTCTTAAAATTAATTTATTCAGCTGCTCCACCATATTTTTAATCAGGTCAGAATTGGATAAATTTTGAATCAATCTCACTTCTTTCTTCGCTTCCATCTCTTTTACACGGGCACTGTCCGGGATAGGATCTGCTTCAAAAATGGATCTATACACATCATTATCTCTATTCTCTAATTCGGACATCTGTAACTCCAATTGCTTTACTCTTTCTTGCAATACGCTATAACTTTCACGATAAGACTCATTTTGTTGACGCAACAATTTTTCTTTGGGAGAGTCTATATATTGGAAAATTAGGATTACAATGATAATTCCGGTAGTAATTGCGGCTGCTATAAAACCAAATAGCTGTAATAAACGCACCCTAAGTGGTACTTCGATTTTTTCAAATCTCAGGGTGTGCGTATTAAAGAAATATTTGATTTTCTTCATTGATCTAGCCTTATTATTAGGTATATTTTTAATTAAAAAAGGGCCTATTTCCTTACCTTTGAAGCTCCTTAAAAAACTTTACAAATATAGCTTATTAAGGAAGAAATAGCTTAAAATTCCGATCCATGATGACAAGTTCAGAAATTAGACAACAGTTTTTAGATTTTTTTGCATCTAAGGGACATGCCATTGTACCCTCAGCGCCCATTGTTGTTAAAAACGATCCTACCCTATTATTTACGAATGCAGGGATGAATCAGTTTAAAGATTATTTTTTAGGGAATCAAGTTCCTGCACATGAAAGAATAGCCGATACGCAAAAATGTTTAAGAGTAAGTGGAAAGCATAATGACTTAGAGGAAGTAGGTGTTGACACTTATCACCATACCATGTTTGAAATGTTGGGCAACTGGAGTTTTGGAAATTATTTTAAAGCAGAAGCTATTGAATGGTCTTGGGAATTATTGACCAAGGTGTATAAATTAGATCCAGCAAGATTATACGTTTCTGTATTTGAGGGAGACCCTGCTGAAAATTTACCACAATCAAGTATTGCTTTAGCTGAGTGGAGAAAATGGGTGCCAGAAGAAAAAATTATATACGGAACTAAAAAAGATAATTTCTGGGAGATGGGTGACACAGGCCCATGTGGTCCTTGTAGTGAGATACACGTTGACATGCGTAGTGAAGAAGAAATTGCAAAAATACCAGGTCGTGATTTAGTCAATAAAGATCATCCACAGGTAATTGAAATTTGGAATAATGTATTTATTCAGTACAACCGTAAAAAAGATGGTAGCCTAGAACCATTGCCTGCAAAGCATGTGGATACAGGAATGGGATTTGAGCGTTTGGTGCGCGTGATTCAAGGTAAAAAGAGTAACTACGATACCGATGTATTTACTGGTACCATTGACTTAGTTGCCCAAATTACTGGTCAATCCTATGACTTTAGTGATAGCAAACAGGCTGTTGCATTTAGAGTGATTGCAGATCATATTCGTGCGATTGCATTTACGATTGCGGACGGACAACTTCCAGCAAATACAGGTGCAGGCTATGTGATTAGAAGAATTTTAAGAAGAGCTGTAAGATATTACTATTCTTATTTGGATTATAAGCAACCATTGTTGCATCAGTTAATGCCATTACTTGCTAAGCAATTTGAAAATGTATTCCCTGAATTAAATAGTCAATTAGAATTTGTAAGCAAAGTAGTGAAGGAAGAAGAGGAAGGATTTTTAAGAACTTTAGAGAAGGGATTAAAAAGAATTGATGACATTACAAGTACACACAGCAAAGGACAAACTATTGAAGGTAAATTGGTATTTGAATTGTTTGATACTTATGGATTCCCAGTAGACTTAACACGTTTAATTGCAAGTGAACATGGATTAAATGTAGACGAAGCAGGATTTGAAAGTGAAATGCAACAACAAAAAGATCGAAGCCGTGCCGCTACAGCAATTGATACAGGGGATTGGATTCAAGTGACCGAAGATGTTGAAACTAAATTCATCGGATATACCGAAACTGCAGCAAATACAAAAATTGTAAAGTACCGTAATGTAAAAGCGAAGGGAAAAGAAGCCTACCAATGGGTATTAGCAACAACTCCATTTTATGCAGAGAGCGGAGGTCAAGTGGGTGATAAAGGCATATTTGAATTTGAGGATGGTACAAAGTTGGAAGTAACTGATACCAAAAAAGAAAATAACTTATTTATACATTTTACAGATAGTCTTCCTGCAACCATTGGAACTTCCGTAAAAGCGAATGTAAACCTGCAGTTAAGAAAAAATACAACTGCACATCACTCTGCTACACACTTATTACATGCAGCACTACGTAATGTATTAGGCAAGCATGTTGCTCAAAAAGGTAGCTTAGTAAATAATGAGCAATTGCGTTTTGACTTTTCACATTTTGCAAAAATGACGGATGCTGAAATGGCAGCTGTTGAAAAAATGGTAAATGAGAAAATAAAAGAAAATGTACCTGTTGTAATTAATGAAATGAGTAAGGATGAAGCTATTGCATTAGGAGCTATGGCTTTATTTGGAGAAAAGTATGGCGATAAAGTACGTGTAGTAATAATGGATCCAAATTACTCCATTGAATTATGTGGTGGTACACATGTTGGCCACACAGGAGAAATTGGCAATTTTGTTTTAAAGGCAGAATCTTCGGTAGCAGCTGGTGTAAGAAGAATTGAGGCGGTAGTTGGCGAAGCAGCGAATTTATTTTTAACTGCAGTAAATGAAAAGTTACATAAACAAATTGTTCAATTGACTGAAGCATGCGCTACTATTGCAGCTAAATTAGCTATCGCATTTACTGCACCTGAGTGGAATGAAAATTCATCGGTAGATGTATTGAATGATACCATTGCAAGCTTACAAGCAACACAAAAGGAGTTACATAAAAAATTAGAAAGTCAGGAAGCACAATTAGTAAACAGTTTAGTTGAAACCTATGCTAATCAATTTGTAGACAAAAACGGTATTGCATACTTAGGTGCGAAAGTGAATTTAAACAGCGCTGATAATTTGAAAAAATTAGCTCAATTATTAAGTGCTACTCAATCAAAAGCAGTCATAGTGCTGGTGAACGAAATTGAAGGAAAGGCAGCAGTTGTATTATCTATTTCAGAAAACCTAGTGCAAGAAAAAGGTTGGCAAGCTCCACAAATTATTAAAGAAAAAATTGCACCATTTATTAAAGGTGGTGGAGGTGGTCAAAAAACCTTGGCAGCAGCTGGAGGTCAGGATGCGACTCAGTTGGACAAGGTAATTGAAGCGGTGAGTTCAATGCTATAATGAGTTTGTTTTCAAATAATTAATTGAAATTCAAGGCCTTAGTTTACACAGCTAAGGCCTTTTTAATGAATTGACTTTTTATAAAATTTAACATTTCCGAATTGTTTCGTAGTTAAAATGTTTCCTTATTTTTGATCTACAAATTATTTCGTATTAAATCAACGAACATGAAAAAAATAATATTAGGTCTAGGAATGTTGGTACTAATGAGTGCAGCAGTTAATGCACAAAAGGAAGTGATTGTCATAAATAAAACAACTAAGAGCAGCACAGACAATCCATTAATTGTTGTAGATGGTAAAATTGAAACTGCTGCTAAAATGGATGACTATGATCCCAACAATATTGAATCAGTGAATGTGTTAAAAGGAGAAAGCGCCACTAAAAAATATGGCAAGAAAGGAGAAAAAGGAGTTGTTGAAATTACACTTAAAAACAAACAAGCCGCTGAAGCAAAAGATACTAATTACAAACCAGTAATCGATACCAATATCAATTTATCTATTGTTGTAGATGGAGATAAAATTACCATCAACGGAAAGCCTGCAGACAAGAATGATCCAAGGTTAAAAATGATGGGGAAATCTAAAATGATAAAAGTAGAGAAAGGTAAAAAATCTCCTGACAAAGTAATCATTCAAGAGTTTTCAGAGGAAGCAGATGATTTAAGTTCAGATGATATGTTAGATATGGTATCCCCTACACCTCAAGCTAATAAAGCGTTTTTGGGTGTTATCAGTGAAGAAAACGAGCAAGGTGCTAAAATAAATACAGTAAGCGAAGGTAGCCCTGCAGAAAAAGCAGGATTAAAAAAAGAGGATATCATCAGCAAGGTAAATGATAAAAAAATTGATGGACCAAAATCACTTTATGATGCCATTGGTGCATTTAAACCTGAAGAAAAAGTAACCATTACATTTATAAGAGATGGTAAGGAACAAAAAACAACTACAACTCTTGCAAAAAATAAAACCTTAAACGCTCCTAAAGTATTTTCTTTTTCATATCCAAATGGACAAATGCCTAATAACTTAGGTCGTGGATTCAGAATAAGCCCTGATCAAAATTTTAACTTTGAAATGCCAGAATTAGATGCATTAAATGCGCGCATTAACAAAAAACCAAAATTAGGTATCTCTGTTGAAGACATCGAATCAGGCGAAGGCGTAAAAATTAAAAATGTAACTGGTGGATCACCAGCCGAAAAAGCAGGCTTAAAATCAAATGATATCATAACCGAATTTGATGAAAATAAAGTAACGGATGTGAATGATTTAAAATGGAATTATTTACAAGAAGGACAGGTATTAAAATTCACCGTATTGAGAAATGGTGAAAAAAAGAAGATTGAAGTTAAAATACCTAAAAAGCTAAAATCCGCGGATTTATAGGTTTTAATATCGAATGCCCCCAATTAATATGGGGGCATTTTTGTACACGATGAAAGGGGGTTAAAATGCTCCTTTTCTTGTATTTTTGTACCATGGGAAATATGGATAAATACGAAGCAGTTATTGGCCTGGAGATACATGCACAATTATCAACCAATAGTAAATTGTTTTGTGGAGATGCCACTAGTTTTGGCGCTGATCCAAATACCCATATCAGTCCAATTACAATGGGCCATCCTGGCACCCTTCCAAAAACCAACACCAAAGCAGTTGAGTATGCGATTAAAATGGGATTAGCCTGCGGTTGTGCTATTGCAGAAGACAACTATTTTGCAAGGAAAAATTACTTTTATCCAGACTTACCAAAAGGTTATCAAATTTCACAACACACCACTCCTATTTGTGTTGGAGGAACTGTAAACATACAAACGAACGAAGGCGAAAAAACAATACAGTTAAATCGTATTCATTTAGAAGAAGATGCTGGCAAAAGCATTCACGATATCTCTCCCACGCACACTTTAATTGATTTGAATCGCGCAGGTACACCCTTAATTGAAATGGTTACTGAGCCATGCATTCATTCAGCTGAAGATGCATTTTTATATGTAACCGAAGTGCGAAAGCTTGTAAGATGGTTGGGCGTTTGTGATGGCAATATGGAAGAAGGTAGTTTAAGATGTGACGCTAATATTTCGGTGAGATTAAAAGGGGAAACAACCTTAGGCACGAAAGTTGAAGTCAAAAATTTGAATTCCATTAGAAATATCAAAAAGGCAATTGAATACGAAATTGATCGCTTGATACAATTAAAAGAAACTGGAGGAACCATTATTCAACAAACCAGAAGTTTTGATGCCAGTAACGATACTACTTTTTCAATCAGAGATAAAGAGGATGCAAATGATTACAGGTATTTTCCTGATCCTGATTTAGCCCCCTTCCATTTGACAACTGAATACATCAATAGTATTAAAGCGGATTTACCTTCCCTACCAAATGAATTGAAAAGGGAATGGAAAGACAAATTTGGACTATCCGAATACGATATTAATCAATTGACTGAAAATAAAGAAGAAGCTGATTTTTATATTGCATGGACTTCACAAACTAAACATTATAAAGCAGCAGCAAACTGGATCATAGGACCCATTAGAGAATATCTAAACGAGCATAATAATAACTATGCTGACTTAGAAACTGCTATACCTCATTTAGTTGAATTACTCGATTTAGTAGACCAAGGTCAATTAAATTTTTCAGTTGCTTCTGGAAAAGTGTTCAAGGCAATTATTGAAACACCTCAATCTCCTACTCAATTTGCTAATGAAAATAATTTATTACAAACGAATTCATCGGATGAAATAAGTGGCTGGGTAGAACAAGTATTAGCAGCCAACCCTGATAAAGTAGCGGAGTATAAAAAAGGCAAAAAGGGTTTAATTGGTTTATTTGTAGGAGAAG
>Ga0214164_1001211_pt1 | contig 15137 bp, 24 predicted proteins | sample TroBogepilimnion_13_FD_153003 | JGI IMG/M metagenome (GOLD analysis project Ga0214164, IMG submission 153003) | Freshwater microbial communities from Trout Bog Lake, WI - Practice 03JUN2009 epilimnion v4 | ecosystem: Environmental > Aquatic > Freshwater > Lake > Epilimnion/Euphotic zone ...
CAATCAAAAGTTTCAAGCAGAGTATCAGGATACCTGTTACAAAGTCTCCGAGATGATTCGTCATCAAAAGCAACTCTACGAAGGCTATGCTTACACAGCAGGCTATCTAGAGACCATGCTGGTCAGTGTATTGATGGAATTGCCCAAGGCCAAACGAAGTGCCTATCTATCACAGATACAGAGCCAAACCACTAGAGTTTGGAATCAAATCGTTGACAAAGAACTGATTACATTGTATAATACAGACACAGACAAGGAGACAGTATGATGACATTGACTAGAGAAGACACTACCCAGGCTGTAACAGCCGTGCACTACCTTAATGCTCTGGCCGCAGATTTTAAGATGGGCATAGTGCCTAACGAAGAGGTCCGTGCCCAGTTAACACAGATCTTCCAGGGCCTAGGGCTTGATGAAGATGAAGTGGCCAAAGAGCTTAAAGACGCTATGGTCAACTGGGGGGAGTGGGACGATGAATAAAGACATCTTACTCAACAACCTAAGCCACAGAGAGCAGACACTGGCCAGGGTGATCTGGAATATTGACAGCAGAGACCGACTCATGCAGTTCGTACGCTCTATGCCCCGTGAAGATCAGATCACCATTGCCGGGCTCACAGAGCTGATCGTAGCCGGAGGGGACGATGTTGCGGATCTACAACAGGCTCAAGCAGAGATTGACAGAATCCGTAGACTCTAGTATAATACAGACTTACACACACAACAAAGGAGCACACTATGTCAGATAAACTATATGCACTCTGCGACGCTGTCGTAGCCGCCACAGGATTCTTCCTCGTTTACGGAGTGTCAGGAACGATTGACACCGCCCCAGACAGTGAATTGTTTACATTGTTGGCTATCACAATCGCAGGCTGTGGCTTATTTGCCGCAGGCGTAAACGGCTTGACAACCCGCAAGTAAGACAGTATAATACAGTTACACTAACACAAAAGGAGCACTAAAAATGGTAACAGCAGATCAAATTAAAGCAGGCCTAGTTCTAGCACACCTAGCAGGCGTTGAGATGTACAACAAGATCGGCGAGCGTGACGCTTGTGGTTTTGGTTGGACAGAAGTCTACGTGGACCGTACTAACAGCAAGCAGGCCAAAGAGCTGTTAGCCGCAGGCTTCCGTAAGGACTACAAACCCAAGTGCCTGTCATACTGGGACCCAGCAAAGATCCCCACACAGAGCATTTCTGTTAAAGAAGCAGGTGCAGAGGCCCTTGCTACCTATCTACAGAGCTTGGGCTTGAAGGCCTACGCAGGCAGTAGAATGGACTAAAGAACAGTTGACAGGGGCACACGCCCCTGTTATAATTGACACTTAAATAACACACACAGGAGTCCACAAATGGCAAAAGCAATGGCAAAAAAATCTTCATCCACCAGCAACCTAATCGAGTTTGATACAGACGCTATCAAGCAAAGAGAGCGTGAAGTCGCTAAAGAATCAGACGAAAGCATCGTACAGCGTCTACGCGAGCGTTTCGACATTCTCACTGACATGACCAAAGCTGTAAAGGCTGGCAACATTCGTGCTATGATCGTGTCAGGTCCCCCCGGCGTTGGCAAATCCTTTGGCGTTGAAGCAGTACTTGAAAAGGACGGACTCTTCGACAACCTAGCAGAACGCAAGCCCAAGTTTGAGATCGTCAAGGGTGCCATGTCCAGCATCGGACTCTACTCAAAGCTCTACGAGTACTCAAAGGCAGGTAATGTGGTAGTGTTTGATGACTGTGACTCAATCCTAATGGAAGACCTAAGCCTAAACATCCTCAAGGGTGCCTTAGACTCCAGCAACAGACGCTTCATCAGTTGGAACACAGACAGTCGCATCCTACGAAGTGAAGGCATACCCAGCAGGTTCGAGTTCTGTGCAGGTGCTATCTTTATCACCAACATCAAGTTTGAGCATGTTCGCTCTAAGAAGCTCCGTGATCACTTAGACGCACTAGAAAGCCGTTGCCACTACATTGACCTGCAGATGGACACCACACGTGAGAAGCTACTCCGCATCAAGCAGATCATTGGTGATGGCATGCTGGACAAGTATGAGTTCCACGACGCTGTCAAAGCAGAGATCGTAGACTTTATCATAGACAATGCGGACAAGCTCCGTGAGCTAAGTCTAAGGATGGTACTTAAGATCGCTGATCTAAAGAAGAGCTTTCCGCTGAACTATCAAGCAATGGCCCGTACCACTTGCTTCCGTAGGGCCTAAGCCGTGCTGGGCACCTTCTTAACCAGTAGATGGTTGCCCAGGGCTATCACCTTGGGTACCATCACAATCATACTAGGCATGCTGAACTTGGATTTGGAAGGTGAACACTTCTGGGCTCTGAGTTCCATCCTAGCCCTTACAATGGTAGCAGAGTTCCTGGCTTTCCAATCAGGTGTGGAAGAAGGCTTCCACATCTTCAGCAAGCTAACCCCCGAGCAAAGAGCTGAGATCAATAGACTCATAGACGAAGAATAAAGAGTACACAATACAAATGCAGAACATTCATACGATACAATGCCAATGGACAGGACCCGATGCTGAGTACAGTCCCCTTAAGCCCGTGTGCTGTAACCCCAGCGTAGAGGGCAAGAGCTACTGTGAGGATCATGTATGGCTAGTGTACCAGAAGGGCAGTAACCTACGCAAGAGGCACAAGGACATCCGTGTGGCCAACGCTGTATGGGATCTAGAGTCAGAGTTCAACACCGCGGTGCAAGAGCTGGTTGAGGAGGGTTGGTTATAATAGGTTGAGGTAGTAGTTGAAGCGTTGACATAGTGGTTTGGCACCTGGCTCGGGGAGGGTCAGGTGCTTTTTTTTAAACCGTTGCGCTTACGCAACAACCGCTTGCCTAAAAACCTCGAGTTAGAGTAAAACCCCTCTCCCAAAGATCTCCAAATCCTGGAATTTTTGCGCGGCAATTTTTTTGGGCTACTAAGACCCCGGCCTGCGCCCCTCCTTTACTATCCTTTACTAGTCTGCTGTATGCATGAGCCACTGCCCACGTTCCATTGGAAAAGTATAGTGGTTTTAGCCCCGATCCAAGTATAACTAACCTCTGACTCCCCGGTAGTCGCTATGTTAGGATAGTGTGTTATAGCATCGGGCACACCCAAACTATTGTTAAAGCTGGGCGTAGTCATCTTACTCAGTGTGTCCACTATTTGTGCATTACAAGAGCTGACTGTTATAGTAGCTCCGCTCGGTAACTGTAGACCATTGCCCGATCCCCCACCACCACACCCTGGTAGTAATACAGTAATGCCCAGCAGTAACAATGATATTACAGTCCACAAGTATAGAGCCAGCAGTATTTTACTAGGAGGTTGTTGTTGTTGTTGTTGGTGTTTGTCGTTTATGTTGTTGTTGTTGGTGTTCATACTATAGAGTATAAACAGCCCTACACGCTAACACAATCCATTTATTACGGTTGTTACTTGAGATTACATATTTTACGCAGTGGGTTACACAGCACACAAATCCACACCTGTGCTGGTACAGATCTGAGATTTAAAAATTTTTGCGCAGTATTTTTTTGGTACACTATATAGAGGTGGTACTATACACTATATATTTCCAAACTCTATTTAAATTGCGATTGGTTGCGGGTATACTCATATTAGAAAATAGTTCACGTATATGTGCTTTGATCTCATCTTCGTAGTCTTGTAGTGTACTATCAGGGTCATCTGCTAGTATATCCTGTACTTCTTTACTGACTCTATACTGTATCTCCACTATACGTGCGTTGATCTCACTGGGCGAGAGGAGTTTACTTGTTTCTCTACTGTGATAGTAACCTCCTGGCTTACTGGTCAGCTTAGGGCTTTTTTGACTAATTTTATGAGTGTCCAGAGCATGTCTAAGCTCATGTGCCAGTGTTTGTGCTATGCTGGCGTCATCTTTGTCCTTGATCAGAGTTTGATTGTAGGCTATAGCAGGCTGGGGATAGTCCTTGTTTATGCCCCGGGGTAGGTGAGCCGCTGTTTTAGTCGGGCTCAGTGGTCTGAGTATTATCAGCAGATTGTTGATGTAATCGGGCAGGGTGTTTGTGGGTACTAGGGCGTTGAGACGTTGTGGGGCTAGATTTTTTGTATTTTGATTCTTGCGTAGATATCGTGTGAGTATAGTGGCCACACGCTGTAGCTCGTGATCTTCTTGGTGGGATTCTCTGAGAGCGGTGATGTGTGCAGGTTCTAAGTCAAATATACGCATATAATGGGTGGGTAAAAAATTTTACCGTTCTTGGCTTCGCCGCGCTTCGCGTCGGATAGCACTTGGATGGTTGTTCTTAGGAGCCTTGAGTGTTATGTCAACTAGGTCTTGTACTGTGTGATAATTGCCCATGTCTCGGGGCATTCTCAGTCGAAATTGTTCTTCAATCTCCATGACTAGATGTAGTTTGTCCAGGCTGTCTGTGCCCAGGTCACGATCAAAGTCCGAAGTTGGGGTTACAGTTTCTGGACGCAGTCGCAGTTCTTGAGCTATGATAGTTAGAACCTGATCTGGTGTGGTTGTGTTTTGAGTTTCTATTTTCGTCATATCTTATATTTTAGAATATTTTAACAGTGTAGAGTGGTCAGTGAGGTCAGGGTGCCAACGGGGGTTGGTCATGTAGCTCCAAATTGATCTGAAGCTGTTGCGTAGCAGTCCACTTCGGCGTTCCCACAGTATGGTGCGAGCGTCTTTGATCATCTTCCACGTTGAACCTCTTTGTGGGTCGGCCATGAGTAGTTTTAGGGTGTTGCGGGCCATGAAATATGAGTAGTAGTACAGTACAACTATCATTGCCCATCTACGAGTAGAGTTGTCACCACCTATGAGGTTCCATACATCGACGCTGACTGACTTGTGCTCGATTTCTTCAATTGAGTGCCAACGCCACACAGATTCAAAATGTGGGTGCATGAGTTTAAATGATTTGCGGTATTTCAGCATGAGTTCTGCATTACGGGCGGTGATGTGCTCCATGGCTATGGTAGCTGCCAGGCAAGCACGATCACCCCAACGTGATCTCATCTTGACCCAAAAATCTCGCATATCGTCTTCTATGGCCTGTGCTGGTAGTCCTTGACGGTCCAGCCAACGATTGTACAGGGTATGCTGATAACGATGCCAGTTTTCCTGGCGGATAAACTCTGTGACATTGGCGTGTAGTTGGGGATCTCGGCTGATCTCATCTTTGTAGACCATGATGCTGTCTATGAAGAATTTCTCACCGTCAATAAAACTCGCACCCAGTGCGTTCATAAAATGTGTGTAGAATGGTGAGTCGTTGTACCAGTGTGCGGGTAGATCTGTACTTGTCCAATCCAATCTAAGTTGATGGCTGGTAAAATCTGGGGACGACGTTGTCGTTGGTGTTGTTGTCATAGTACATATATTTAATAAATATTTTCATCATGCGTATGCTCTATGATCGCTACCCTGAACTACCTTATGTAGCTTCTGCACCGTGGCCATTGGTAGAATTAGAGTCATCACCTGGGCAGTGGGATTGGGTCAACAGCATGGGGGTAGTGGAAACATGGTTGACCAACTCTGTAGGGCATCATTGGGTGCGTTGGTGTTGGAACATGGCCGCAAATGATCGCATTGAAATTTGCACGGTACGATTCTTGCAAGAAAAAGATACTACTATGTTCTTGCTACGGTTTGGACAATGATATATACAGCTGAGCCAATTCATTTAGAGCCAGCGCATAGTTAGAACCTACCTTGACCGCTATGCCGCCTTTCGATTGCCACTCATTACAATTGCTGGTACGGTCATCTACTAATATATCTCCAGGTTGGCAATGGTACTGTTTGTCTTCTGAATAAGGTCCGAAGTGTACACGTATGTCAGGGAAGTATTGGTTGACCCAATCTATTTTGTCATGAAATACATGTGGCATTTCATTATTAGTAGGAATAGCCGTTAGCATATACAGTTCCCAACCGAGAGTGTCTCGAAATCCTCGTGCTATGGCTGCCATTTCATATGCTCGAGGCATCAAGGGCAGGTCTCGATAAAAATGGGGATGGTTGCGTATCTTGTTCCATTCTTGCTGGGGCCATTTTTCAGGAACGGCTTCATCTTTGGGATGACAGATAATTTCACGAGCATGTGTGTTGAAGTCAGCAAGGACTCCATCTAAATCTAGATATATTGTTGGCATAGTATTTTATATTATACGCTGAGATCTTGGCTATGTAAACGATCTATGAGCATATTGATACCATGTATAGTATCATCATTACGCAGACTCTTATAAACTAAATTAGGTATTGAATATTCACCTTGAGCTGTTTTAAGTCCCATCTTACGATAAGTTCTCAACAATGTAAGTGCTCGACGGCAAGAGTGTAGGTCACCAGTTTTAATTGCGTGTTTGAGTATTGTATGCCAAACACTGACCCAATGTTTGAGTTCTTTTTCGTCATACTGGGGTTCTTGGTATTGAGTGGGTTCTTTGATCCAACGGTTATGACTTACACTATAAACACCTGCACTGACTGCCGGACGATCTGCATCTTCGACATACAGCTCCACAGGTATGCCATGTATTTCTAAATCGTATTGGCGCTTGTACAATGTGCGTTTGGTATCAAACAATTCTTCTGCTTCGCGATCACAGGATATTTTGCTGTAGTCCGCAATCAGGTGTAGGTCGATATCGCTTTTAGATGTGTAATTGTAGTTTACATTACCGCCCGTGATTACAATATCTACTAGATTAAATGGTACTTCAACGAATTCACGGAAGTCATCGGCCATGCGTAGTAGTGCACCGCGAACTTCGCTTTTTAATTTATTATTGTCCCATAGTTTGGGATTCAATTCAGTATGATGTTCAATAGGGGGAGCAAACTCGTTTAGATTCATGGTTAGTTATTTATACGGTTAAATAATCATTGAATATGACAAAAATACAAATTACTCCCGGGCATTTGTTAATAGCAAATCCCAATAACCCTAAAGATGACCTTAGCCGTAGTGTCATACTGGTAGTATCTCACACCTATAAAATGTCAGTAGGACTACAGATCAACAATCCTGTAGAAGACCTCAATCTTAAACTTGTAGCAACAGGGTTAGGCATGGAATATCATTATAATGATCCTATTTTTTACGGGGGCGGTACCAATACACATAAAATTCATGTAGTACACTCATCAGATTGGAAAGGAATAAGTACAGTTCAATTAAATGAAGAGATATCAGTTACTAGTGATGTATGTGTGATACAGGCCATAACTGACGGAACAGGTCCAGAATTTTATCGTGCCTGTGCCGGTTATTGGGTATGGAAAGATGGAATACTAGAAACTCAATTAGATCCTAGAGACAGAACAGATCCTCATAAATGGGAAATTACTCCTGCCAGTAGGGAAAATGTATTCAACGATGAAGGACCTGATCAGTGGCGTTATGCTCTAGAAGACTGTGCACGATATCAAATCAGTGAATGGTTTTAATCCTTTTCAGAATTCATATTATTCAACATATTGCGTATTAAAGGTGCTCCTCCAATAGGAGCACTTTTGCTTTGTAGTTTACTAAAATCAAATCCTGTTGTAGTTTCTTCAGTGTTGGTACTTACTACGCTGGTACGTTTGAATGAGTTTGTAGCATTGCTAGTTCGTTGTTGGTTGAAACTACCTTCGGATTCTTCTTCACCTAGATCACTGATACGCAGAGTATCCATATTAAATTCTAGATCAACCTTTTGTCCTACACCACTACTTGAACGTGTCTTCATAAACTGAATTTGATAACGTCCACGTTCCTTCATAGCACGGCTGGTAAAGATACCTATAACATTATCTGCTGTCATAATCTTACTTAAACCGCCCGAAATATGACTGTGATCAAACTCAATTTCTTCCACTGCTGAACGATTTAACTGTGAAGCAGTTACTGTTACGCATTGTGTTTCCATAGCCAAATTTCGAATCTCTTCCGACACATATTTGTCTTTTACAAACAAATCGCTGGGCGAGACCTTCACAGATAAAGGCATCATTAAATCGAGGTAATCTATTAATAAAACGTCTGGTTTCACGCCTTTTTTGACCTGATATTCCTTCAAATAGGCTCGAATATCGTTACAATTTTTCCCACTGGGCATATACTTGACTTGTAGGTTTCCTGCCTTTTTACCCAGCATTTTAACCTTTAATTCTACGTCATCTATGCTTTTAAAAATCTCTCTAGTACTAATACCTGTGGTCATAGAATCCAATCGCATACTGACCAAACCTTCACTTAACTCAAATGTTAAGTACAAAACGTTCAATCCTGCAAGTGCCCAGTTTACACCTAGATTAGCTAAGAACAAACTCTTACCACCACCCGAACCTGCACAGAATATATTCAATTCACCGCGGTTAAATCCACCATACAATTTCTTATCAATACTAGGCCACCCTGTGCTAATCTGTCCATTACCATCTTTCAACTTACTAAGACGTGCTTTAGGATCTTCAAAGTAATCAGTGCCCATGTCTTTGTTCAAACTAATTTGAATAGCATCTTTGATTAGCTTTTCTACCGGACCGTAGTCTCCTGCTTCTAATAAATCACTGCTCTTGATAATTGCACGTTCTAATCCTTTGTGTCGACTAAAGTTTTCAAATTCATCCATGAGCCAGTCATAGTTTTCTTTGGGCAATGTCACCGGATTGAAATCACTGCGACAAGATGCGTTAACAATCTGAGCCTCGGGCATGACCTTATATTCATCTACATATTTGGTAATAAATTCAGCCGCACCCTGTAGCCTTTGATCAAAATTTTCTGGATCAAATATGTTTTGAATACGTATAAATGTTTCTGCATCACTTAAGAACATTTCTAGATACAGTTTCTGCATCTCATAATCATAGTTTGGTTTATTCATTGAGTCCTTCTAATTTTTTCTTTAGCAAATTTATTTTTATCTCTCCTGCGACTTTGTAGTGCAAGATTGTGGCCAGTACATATAAGCGTCCATATTTCTTTACAGCATCTGCTACATCTTTTATGTCATCACCCCAAGGTGGTAAACTCACCGACCAATTATTCTTTATTGCAGAGTTTAATATCTTGGCACCTGCACGATCTCTATCTGGTACAACAACGACTTCTCGGCCTAATGTATTCAATCTTAAAATTTGAGTTTCATTAGGATCGTTGTGCATGATAGCACATCCATCTACTGCAATAGCGTCAAACTGACCTTCTACTACTATAACATATGCCCTGTCGTTTGTCTGTCTATCTAAATTAAATATATAACCTGGCTGTGCGTCTGTAAGATATTTCGGCTTACCATCTGTAATCTTACGACCTGTGTAACCTACAATTTTACCATCATGGTAGAATGGAATAATAACACGATCTGCATAACCAGGAGTAGGTGACCACATCCAGTTGTACCAATCAAGTTCCATACCTCTACTCAATATATATTCTACAATCTTAGCAATATCCTTAGTTATGCCGAGATGATCAGCAGTAGCAATCCATTCTATTACTGACAAGGTTCCTTCTGGTAAATGCTTTTCAGCTAGTTCAAAATTTAAAGGTTTCTTTAGAACAGGCTGATCATCTTTGATCTTTAATGCTACTAGATTCAATCGTCCTAGATCTACATCATTCATTCCTAACCATTTGAATAATGTCTTGGTATTCTTACTGAGTAATTTGCCAGGACTCCAGCCTGCTTTGAATCCACAGTTGAAACAATGATAACTCCAACCGCCATCTGGGCTAGTCATTATGCCACCACGTTTGCGAGTGTCTCTGGCTTCACCATTGTTATGACAACAGACTGCATCAAAACTAGTCCAGCCACTTGGAGTAGATTTACGCTTCGGAGGCAAGAGTGTTAATAAAGCAGATTGAATATCATTCATCTACTAAGTTTAACTTCTATAGAGTACTTTGTCAAAGGTTCCGGTAGTATTACCCATAAAGTCTAGGGTAGGTTGATACATTATTCTGATATAAGAAAATATACCGTTGAAATTTTTATAATCAATACCGTTGTATCCATTATATGTTAATGTGGCAATGTTTACATATCTTCCAAAACTTTGTGGGCTGTTATATAATGTACCTTGTATTGTCACTGTTCCTATATAGTTTGTCATATACATAGCTACAGTATGGAGAGCTGTGTTGCTGTTATATTCTGGATAAGCATAGACATTACCACTGAAATATTGATAAGCGGTAATAGAATCATTGTAGACTTGATTAAATGCAGTTATCTCCTGGCTGGGTTGTAGTGCAGGGTATGCATCTTGTTTAACTTGTATTTGACCGGCTACATCATAATATGTGTTAGAGTAAGTCGGAAGATAAGTGCCATCGCTGGGATCTTGATACTTAACAGTAAACTGGTATTCACTGACTTCGAGATCTAGTGTATCACTTTCTAATAAACTTAATTCAGCTAATCCTCTTAACCCGATAGTAACTCCGTCATCTAATACTGTTAGATTTTTCTGTAGCAACATTCGATTATTGACTGCATCAAACATAGAGAACACATAAGTACCAGTATTGGAAATAGGAATACGTTTTTGATCGCTGTTCTTAAATTGAACTCGAATTTTATTTTTGATCCCTTTTTGTATTTTTAGATCTCGTTGATACATGACGTTGTGAACTCCTAACGTGGTTGGATCCAAATCTAGTATTACATCCAGAGTATTGTCGTATAAATAGATTGGTAAATGTTGCATATTTGTATTTATTCATAAAGATGACATCACCCAATACCTTCCAAAACAACTACCCCTTTGTCTCCTGTGTTAAATCAAATGACATAGAATATGTCGGCATTGTAATTAACTTTGATAATTTTGTTACTAGTATATATGATATATCAGCAATCAAATCCGATGACGAGCGTAAGATATTCTTAGAAATGGGAGAAGTATGGTGGTGGGAATCAAATAGGAAAATACCAATTAATATATTTCTTAAAAAAGAAATGCAGGTATTTAGATATGCTATTAAAACATTTAATAGCAAAGATATTGAGCTAATATTCGGTCCTAGTGTTAATCTAAGTGAAATAGCTGAAAAACGAATTAAACGTAAATCAATACAATTGGTAAGGGTTCCTAAGAGTGGCCAACGTTGATTTTTTCGCAAATAAGATTTAACTGCACTAGAATCACTGCGGCATAACTAATTGAATGTGATTTTTTGAACGTGTAACTATCATCAGACGCCTTGGTCCATATGTCATTTTTGATTGCTTGGAATCCTTGGTCTTGGCATATTGGGACGAGATGTTTCTTCCCCGGACGGATCATAGCCAAGACCATAGCTAGTTCTTCAATAGTTCTAGGATTTAATGATCTCAGTAATGTGTGATATCCATTAACATGAAACAATTGATCACACACTTCTTTCTCATGCAGTAGATCCCATAATGGTTCAGTATTCAACAATTGAATAAGATGTTCTTCGTTTTTGACTCCATTGTATGCGCTGACATTTAGAAAATCTAACTTAAAATATCCACGGTCTTCTGCTGTTTTATAATCTATACTAGCATAGCCTGTTAATGGATTGATAGGAATAGGTTGTACATATACACCTGTATTATGTTTTTTAATTCCGTCAATAGAGGCAGAGACATGTTTGACTATGTCAAGGACCTTACTTCTATCAACAAAATCAATATCTATATCTGTCATCTCTTACCCCATTTAATTCTAAGCCACATACGCTCATGATACCAATATAATAACGTCGATGCAACTGCTTGTATGCCAGCAATACTTCCGGCAGTACCTAATTTTCCAGTAATAGCCCAACTAATCAAAAAAGTTTCAAGTGTACCAATACATCTCCAGCTCACTGCCTTAACAAAACTTCTAGCATGACTTTCACCTTTGATTCTAATTAAATCATCGGCTATAAATTTATCCCAAGGGTCTGTCCAATCTAACACATGATAATCTGCATTTAAAGGAGGCTCAAACATTTTGTTTGTATCTTCAAACCTACCCTGTGTAATTGTATCCATCCATACGACAACATCAGCATTGAATTTATTTCTTAATTCTTCTGTGGGACAAACAAAATCGCAGATAGCAAAATCACTACCACAATTTTTAGACAGGTCAATCATTCGTTGCATTTGTCTTTCACGACCGCTGGGCGTAAAATCCCAATCGTCAAATTGTTCACGAACACTATCAGCGTTAAACCAGCTTACAGAATGTGTAAGCATTAGTCTTTTGATTAAATCTTGACTCAATGTTGTTTTACCTGATCCAGGTAACCCCATTATCAAAATACGCTTTGTCATTTTTGACTGTCACCTTTCATAACCCGATAATTGTCTTCTATACTGTCTGGAGTAGATACTTCGACAATAGTACCTTCTTCGAGGCATATTACTTGATGTGGTAGTAAGGGAGGATTGTGCCACGCATCTCCAACATTTAGTTCACGTTCATATTGCGTTGCATCTGCGGTGTTGATGCAAACAACTTTAAATTTCCCCGCCAGTACATACCACGCCTCATCTTTTTCAGAATGAAAGTGCATACTAAACTTTGCATCTTTGTTAAATTTTAATAGTTTACCGCAATACTTGTCGTTGGTAGCAAATATAAATTCCCAACCCCAACCTTTTTCTACATATCCTGATAATTTTGTCATTTAATTCCGACCTCTGATAATATTTCTTTAACCAACGCAACATCTGCTGGTACCTCTTTAAATTTACGCAACCAAAAAGGCACATCAAATGCTGGTGCTATCATGTCTAATTGTTCATCGCTCATGTTACGTACCATAGTTTGTCCTGTGGTACTATTGAGTATAACCCATGGACTAACATACCCATTAAGAACATCATGTACTGCTTTATTAAGACTTACATAATTAAAATAGTGATTAAATTCTGCTGAATGTTCATCACCCCATTCCATCATAGTTTGAAGTGAACGTTGTACTGCTGATTCTACTGGTTCAGTCTTTAATACCTCATACAGATATTTTTCATACAAATCATCACGGCACCAGTGATCTAATTTAGCACCACTCTTAATAACATAGTCAATGAACTTGTCTGGATACAAAGGATTGACATTGTTGATAAAACTACCAAATTTTACAAAGGCATTGTAGTAGGCTGTATCACAAAATTCATCATAGGTCTTAGGTTTCTTACCACCCTGTGCAAGGGTCCAGAATCTATTAAAGGCCATAAAGCCTGCTTGAACACGTTTTTCTTTTTCCTGTAATGCACGGCGTTTTCTTTCACAAAGATGCGATACGAGAGTTCTCTCTTTCATAAAACTCTTGTCGCAATGTATACATTTGAAAGGTTGATCCACTAGTGCTATCACTCGTATTCTTTCCGTTGTTTCTTGTCAAACCCCATCATGTCAAACAATTCATCTCGATCTTTTTTATCCATCATAGATGCCAATAGTTTAATCTCATCCATTTTCTTTGCTGGATATAATTCACACAATAACTTTTCAATCTTGTTGGCTTTTTCTTTTTTACCTGCGGCTAGATAAGGATGATAAGCAGGAACACCAGCACCACTAGCGGCAAATAATTTCCATAGCAGTCCTTTGTGATTTTTACTAAGGTCCCAATGATTTTTATTAACGAGTTCATTTGTGGTCTCTAAAAACCATTCTTGGATATCTCGATCACCTTGTACATTTGCAGTATAACGCATCAACACATAGGGGCTAAATGCCTTGCGTTCTTCATCTGTAAGATTATCATAGAATGAGTAGTCCTTACGATCTACTGCGCCTAGTTCACGTTTGATATCAAGTTTTGCGGTTGCCATGTCTTTTTTCGTATTCTTTGCTGAGATAATATGCTATTTTAGCACGATCTAAGGCTTCTTGTATAGTGGGATTGGTTTCAGCGGCACGACGAATTTCTCCCCAGAGTTGGCTTTCTAATATTTGGTCATGTAAGGACCGATCTTCTTTAATTAGTTCTCGTGTTAGGTTACCAATCTCTCTTTGGTATACTGTTCGACCGCCATCTGGAGATTCGAATATTTTTGGCATACTACCAACATTTTGTATAATCTACCAACTCACTTTGTCGACTTACTTCTTTGACAAAATAAGCACAAGTAGGTTTAGGGCCTGTATGTAAAGGTGTACAGAGTAGTTGCCCCGGACGCATCTTTGGAAAATACCATTTGACATCTTGATAGACATCAATGATATCTATGTCTAAAAATTCTGGTCTAAATCCGCTGATAGGGTTAAAACAGAATGTCTTGAATCCTCGATCATTAAGACTGGTCAATGGTAGTATCTCCATATCTGGTCCTTCTGGATCTCCAACAATAGTACACCAGTCTAACGGCATAGTAAGTTCGTGTTCACCTACTTTTAATACCACCGCAGGACCCGTAAAACTTTCTAAAAATATCAGTGGGATGAAAAAATAGTCGGGATTACTGCTATCCGAATTGTCTAGTACAGCAAATCTTAAATCATCATCAATTTCCTCAGGGAGGTCATTGAGATAAAAAACTTTGTCTTCTAATGTAAGTATCTGAATGCTATTCTCCTAATAAATAAAGTTGCCGATCGCGATACTTGCAATATCCATCGGCTCTAACAGTTAAAGAAGAACTATCAGCCATGTATTTACAAAACAAGTATACTAATGTTTATAATAACATTATCACTAGAGCAAAGTCAAGAGATTTGCCAAAAGAAATTAAAGGTTTAATACTTTACCTTTTTAATCGTGAACGGGTATTTTGCTTCGGCATAGAACTTCTTCCTCTCTGCCAGATGCCGTTTGGCATACTTTGTCGACGCTGTGAAATCCCAGATCTGTACGAAGTCCTTGTCGTCGGCTTTTCTAATGCCCCGCCCAATGCTTTGTATAACTCTAGTAAAGCTCTTTCCGGATTCCAACATAACCAAATTAAAAATCCTAGGGATATTAATACCCACAGCGGCCACACCGTAAGTCGCCACAATAATCTTGTTATCAACAATTTTAACTTCATCGTATTCTTCTTTCCTATCTTTAGTTTTTACTTTGCCGGAAATAAACACACTATCAGGTAAGTTCTCTTTTAAGAAATCACCACTTTCGATTCTATCCACTAACACCAATGTATTGCCACTTTCCGATAT
>Ga0214164_1001213_pt1 | contig 15121 bp, 13 predicted proteins | sample TroBogepilimnion_13_FD_153003 | JGI IMG/M metagenome (GOLD analysis project Ga0214164, IMG submission 153003) | Freshwater microbial communities from Trout Bog Lake, WI - Practice 03JUN2009 epilimnion v4 | ecosystem: Environmental > Aquatic > Freshwater > Lake > Epilimnion/Euphotic zone ...
GGAATTCAGTAGAAACACAGGAGACCTAGGCTCGGGGAATTTATTAGGGATTGGCACCAACTTTACGTATAAAAACAGGAATGTCTGGAGGCAAGCGGTGCAATCTCTCACTTCCCTACGCTTTGGGGTGGAGCTGAATGTGCAGAATACAGCCAACTCTTATGGCAATAACTCTTTGCTACAGACCACACAGGTGAATTTGAGTCATACTTATGTGTTCCCGCGTTTGATACAGCCCTTTACACATTGGGCTTTTCTGGATAAACTAGAAAATAAACGCACCCTCCTCAGTGTTTCTGGGGCATATACCGATAGAAAAGACTTGTACGGACTCAAATCATTGGTAGCAAGCTGGGGATATGAATGGAGTAAAGGAAACAACACCTGGCTATTGAAATTGCCAAACATTGAACTGTACAAAGTAGATACGCTACAGGGCTTGGATTCGCTGTTTAAGACCACTCCTTTCCTAAGAAACTCTTTTAGGGATGGTAAAGTAATTGGGATAAGCCTGTCGCTAGCCAAAACATTTGTCAGCAGCAACGATCCATCCAAGAGTCACTATATCCGTTTCAGCTACGAAGAGAGCGGTATGGGCGTAAGTAATATTTTCCCGGGATTAAAAAACCTTTTTATCTATAATAAACTGGAGGGAGAGTATCGGTTTATCAAGCGATACCATAAAGATGAGTTTGCCACCCGTTTTTTTACAGGGGTAGGTTTACATGGCGACCAATCAATGCCGGTGTTTAAACAATATTTTCTGGGAGGTCCCAATAGTATGCGCGCCTGGGGATTGCGTCAGCTAGGTCTGGGTTCTTCATTGGCATCAGACACCAGCACCAACGGTTATACCGACAGATACGGCGACCTTGCCATAGAGGCAAATATGGAATACCGTTTTCAATTGGGAACCATCAATGGGATAAAGATAGGCAGCGCTATCTACACTGATGCAGGTAACATCTGGAACATCAGAAGTCAGGGAGCAGGGGATAATTCTACTTTTCAATTAAGCAATATCGGGAAGGATTTAGCTGTTGGAGTAGGTACTGGAATCCGTGTAGATTTTAACTATTTCCTGATAAGGGTAGATATGGCCTATAAAGTAAAAGACCCTGCCCGACAAGAAAATGATGGATGGATGAATTTCAAAAAATTCGAGTGGACCAACACCCGTCCAAATGGTGTAGAAGTGAAGAACTACGCAATACAGTTAGGAATAGGTTTGCCTTTCTAGGATTTGCCACAAAGACACCAAGTGACACCAAGAAAGAAGAAGAAAAGAAGGTCTTATCCACTTCTTTTCCTGACCTCATAGTTCATATTCTTCCTTTGTGCTTCTTTCTGCCTTTGTGTCTTTGAGGCAAAGTAATTAAAACTGCAAGTGCCTTACTGTTGCGCCATTATTAATCAATTGCCTTAACGAGTCCATACCAATACGTATGTGACGTTCCACAAATTCAGTCGTTACTTTCTTATCACTCTCTTCGGTCTTAACTCCATCTGGTATCATTGGCGAATCACTAACCAACAACAAGGCACCAGTCGGTATCTTATTATAAAAACCTACCGTAAAAATGGTGGCAGTTTCCATATCTATGGCATAAGCCCTAATCTTAGTAAGATATTCTTTGAAAGTATCATCATGTTCCCAAACCCTACGGTTGGTAGTGTACACCGTTCCTGTCCAGTAATCCACTCCATGATCCCTGATGGTGGTAGAGATTGCTTTCTGCAAAGCAAATGCAGGTAAAGCAGGAACTTCAGGCGGAAAATAGTCATTACTTGTACCCTCTCCTCTTATTGCTGCAATAGGCAAAATCAAATCTCCAATAGTATTCCGTCTCTTCAAGCCGCCACATTTACCCAAAAACAATACAGCTTTTGGATTGATAGCACTCAACAAATCCATGATTGTAGCAGCACCTGGGCTACCCATACCAAAGTTTATTATGGTAATTCCATCAGCAGTAGCACATTGAAACGGGCGATCTTTTCCAAGTACTGGCACATTATTCCATTCTGCAAAGAGGTTAACGTAGTTAGAAAAGTTTGTAAGTAGTATATATTTACCAAAATTTTCTAATGGCTCTCCCGTGTAGCGTGGCAACCAGTTGTTTACTATTTCTTCCTTAGTCTTCATTATTTTTAATTTAATCTATTTATTTTACAAAAATAATCTTTTTATAGCTAATAAATGATAAAAGTTAATTATCCACTATTTCAATATAAGATTAAGGGGGAAGAAAACAAAGAACTCATCTTTGATGAGGTACGCAAGAGATGGGTGCGATTGACCCCCGAAGAGTGGGTGCGGCAAAACATGATTCAGTACTTACTACAAGATCTTAAATACCCTGCATCGCTGTTGTCCATCGAAAAAGAGCTTAAACTAGGCGAGTTACGCAAACGTTGCGATATAATTGTCTACAAAGATGCCACTCCATGGATGATTATAGAATGTAAAGAACCCAATGTTCCCCTCTCGGAGAAGACGATGCAACAGATATTACGTTATCATCTGGCACTTCCTGTACCATTTTTATGCCTTACAAATGGCAATCAAGTATTCCTATTCGAAAAAGTTAATCATAATTTCACAGAGATTGGGGCTTTTCCGCAATAAATAATCAGTGTATGTTTCTAATTATTTAAGTTGTCAATTGCAAAATTGAGTTGAGTTGATTTGATGCAATATGCTGACGGAACTACCCCTGTGGTTTCCACAGACACGGTTCTGATGTTGGAACCACTCCTGTGGTTTCCACAGACACGGTTCTGATGTTGGAACCACTCCTGTGGTTTCCACAGATACGGTTCTGATGTTGGAATCACTCCTGTGGGTTTCAAAGACACATAATAGATTTATTAAAGCGAACTCTCTTACCCACTTTACAAAAACCCCGTATAAATACGGGGTTTTGTTCTTTTATGTTAGTTAATGATTAATTTATTGCATCTTTTAAAAGTGGAATGAATAGAGGATGTAGATTTTAGCGAATTACAGTTAGAAACTTGTTTGATTAATAGACACAAGACATCTTTCGGAAGAATGCGCGAGTGGGGGAAATTTACTTCACAACATGAAATACCTGTGATACCAATCCTGTGGAAGCGTACAAAGGCGGCACAGCCCTGCCCCAATGATAGGCGGTCACTTTCACTTCGATAGGGAACTTTGCGTTGGCTGGTATTTCAGTGATGACCAATTTGTTTCCATCAACAATCTTTGCTGGTCCCCAATTTACGTAATAGTCAGGCTCAAGTCCTGAATTTACCGTAGCTTTCAATTGGATAATCTTTGTTTTTTGATTGACATCAGCAATGGGTTTAAACTCAAGACCCTGCTTTGCCCCTTTGTCAGTCGAAGGCAAATAGAAATGCACTCCTGCTTCTGTTTCCCTGTATGTCTCATCGCCCTTGTGGTTGGCGGCAATTACAATATGCGTAGTCCTGCCATTCATCCCCTCCCTATCAAAACGAATGCGGAATTTGTTGCTGCCTGTCTGCTCGATATTGCTTGCCCAACCTGCTACGCTGTAAGTTATTTCTCCCTTATCCGAATGCCCAACGGGTGTACCAGCATCTGCAAAAGGCTGAGGCACTTCCTTCCGGAAGGTTGCATTTACCGTAAAAGAATTACCATCTTCTTCCAAAGGCTTGTAAACAATCTCCTGCACACCCCATCCTTTCCACCACGGAGCAATAGAATCACCTTGGGTAAAGGCTAGCAATTGTTCTTTCTTGCCACGGTCGTGGTCATATAAAACTCTCCATTGACGCGCTATTTCTTCATCAAAAAACCAAAATGCTTTTGTAGGGTCACCAGTATACTTCTTTACAGAAGCTGTCGGAAACATTTCATCTGGGTCTGCCAGCCAACCACTCTCAAAAGCAACTTCTTTTAAATCATTGCCATTGGGGGAAAGTCTTGCTGCCACCGCTTTATGAAGATAAAAGGCAACATATTGGCTCATATCTGGCGTCCAACTTATATGCCCGTGGCTACGGTGTTCAATCCCACTAATCAATGCCTTTGGCACGGCAGCTTTGGCATCAGCAAAACGTTTCATCTGAACGCCCCACCAAGCATTGCGGACTTTGAGGGGAGGCATCACTTCCTCAAATTCACCAGTAAAGAACAACATAGGTATCCCTGCAATACCCTTGGTAGAACTATCTTTTGGAATACCGGGCAATGCACCTTTGAAAACAATGTCAGCCAAAATCTTTTCTGGTGCTTGCCGTGCAATACCTTGACAAAACTGACTGTTTCCTGAATGTCCAATAGGTATCCAAGGAACGCTACTCAATTCTTTATACCCTGATTTATCAGCCAATAAGTCCAATATATTTTGAATGTAAGTAACCAACCGGGGATTATCCATGATGCCTTTTCCCCAACCAGCCTGAAAGAAAATGATAGCAACGCCATCCCTTTCTGCCTCAGCACGTATGATGGAATCATCGCAAAAGCGACGCTCAATAATGTTTGCAGGTGCAAGGATAACCGCTCTTATTTGTTTTGCACTTGGCGGAATCCAAAGAAAGGCATTCGTCTTTCCAGTAACAAAAGGGTCGTTATCGGGCTTTGGAATCTCAATGCCATACTGATAAATGGAGTTCCAATAAGCATTGGATTGATATATGACAGCAAATAGGAACACTGCAACAAGGGTAAGTTTCTTCATGTAAATAAGTTGGTTGTAAAAGACGTTCTCAAAGAAAATAGGTTTAAAACTTCTATGAATAAACCAATCCCCGCTAGTGCGCGTCAAGGGCTAAAATCTAACAGGGCTACCGCTCTTGTTTCAAGTGTGGCTTCGCTGAGAAAGCTGTTGGTATGGGTGGAAAGTAATTGCAAAAAGACCCACCTGCTGTCTACCTCAAGGAGGAGCATTGCGAAAGGGTTTGCTGATAATTTGGGGATTAAAGTTGGGGTCTAGTTTATGAACCCTTTAATGGGCTAACTTTTACTAACACTTAAATGGATAGATTCAGGAAACCATTATCGCATTTGTTAGTGTTCTTCTACAATCCCTATTGAGCAAGAATCTCTATTTATGAAAAATAAAACTTCATAAAAATTGCTTGCGGCAAAAAACTCCAACAGCGGCAAAAAAATAAAATTACTTACCTCTACTTTGACTGAATTGATGTTATTTTGCTTATCGAAATCGATTTAGAACAGATTTTAAGATAAGATATGAGAGTTGCGCTATTTATCCCCTGTTATGTAGACCAGTTTTACCCCAATGTCGCCATCGCTACATTGGAACTTTTAGAAAAACATGGCTGTACGGTTACCTATCCCCTCAAACAGACCTGTTGCGGTCAGCCGATGGCAAACAGTGGTTATGAGCATGAAGCAGAAGGATGTAGTCTGTTGTTTACAGAAAACTTTGCTGGCTATGACTATATAGTTTGTCCGTCTGGTAGCTGCACCCTACACATAAAACACCACCTCCACACAGAAAAGAACGCTCCAGAGGAAGCGCATATCCGCAAGACCGTGTATGAACTTTGTGAGTTTATGGTAGATGTTTTGAAGGTGGATACTATCAACTCAAGTTTTCCGCACAAGGTAGGCATGCACCAAAGCTGTCACGGACAAAGGGGATTGCACCTTAGCCAGATGTCTGAATTGAATGCCGAACCATACTCCAAACCCGGCAGTTTGTTGGCAATGGTAAAAAATGTGGAACTGATACAGCTAGACAGGATTGATGAATGTTGTGGTTTTGGTGGCACTTTTTGTGTGGCAGAGGAAGCAGTTAGTGGGAAGATGGGTAAAGACAGGGTGGCGGATCATGTACGCCATGAAGCTGAATACATTACAGGTGCCGATATGAGCTGCCTGATGCACATGGAAGGCATACTGAAAAGACAGAATAGCAAGACGAAAGTTATTCATATTGCAGAAATCCTCAACGGAATTGATAATTGATAATTTACAATTGATACATTTAACTATCAGTCTTGAACATATCAATTATCAATTGAAAATTATCAATTAAAGAAGATGAACAGTACAATTACCAATCACGCAGATGCAGCAATACAATTTAACCTTGATGAACCAAGGGTGGACTGGCATGATAAAACACTTTGGTTTATCCGGGAGAAAAGAGACTTGGCGAGTCATGCTATACCCGAATGGGAACAACTAAGAGAATATGCTTCTCAGATAAAGAATAATGTATTGAGCAACCTTAGCCAATACTTACAAGAATTTGAAAAGAATGCAATTGCTAATGGTGTAATTGTTCATTGGGCAGCAGATGCAGCAGAACATAACCAGATAGTACATTCCATTTTGAAGAAGCACCAGATAGACCGAATGGTAAAAAGCAAAAGTATGCTTACCGAGGAGTGCGGCCTGAATGAATATCTTGAACAAAATGGCATTGAGGTAATTGATACCGATCTTGGCGAGCGTATTGTTCAACTGGCAAAAGAACCACCAAGCCATATTGTATTGCCGTGTATTCATTGGAAGAAAGAAGAAATAGGAGAATTATTTCACAAACACTTAGGAACAGATAAGGGGGCATCGGATCCTAAATACCTTACTGCCGCAGCAAGAGAACACCTAAGGGAAACATTCCTTACCAGACGTGCGGCTTTAACAGGCGTAAACTTTGCAGTTGCCGAAACCGGTGAGTTTGTAGTGAGTACCAATGAAGGCAATGCAGACATGGGCGCGCACTTAGCCGATGTTCACATTGCTTGCATGGGTATTGAAAAGATTATCCCGAAGCAGCAGCACCTTGGTGTATTCCTTCGTTTGCTGGCAAGAAGTGCCACGGGGCAACCTATCACAACTTATTCCAGTCATTTCAAGAAGCCACAACCACATCAGGAAGTGCATATTGTATTGGTAGATAATGGCAGAAGCGTACACTTAGGAAAGGAGGACTTTAGAAACTCATTGAAGTGCATCCGTTGTGCTGCCTGTATGAATACCTGCCCTGTTTACCGAAGAAGCGGCGGACATAGTTACCACAATGCAGTGGCAGGACCAATTGGAAGTATCCTTACCCCCAACTTTGATATGCGTGCCAACAAGGACTTACCATTTGCCTCTACCCTATGCGGCAGTTGTAGCAATGTTTGTCCGGTGAAGATTGACATACATGACCAACTGTATAAATGGCGCCAGGTATTGATGAAAGAAGGATTAGGCCCTACTACAAAGAATGCCAGCATGAAGATGATGGGATGGGTATTATCCAAACCTTCCCTTTACAACATATCAGGCAAGGCGGCACGCTTAGTATTGAAATATTCGCCATTCGTGGTGAGCAATAAACTGAACCCTTGGTACAAACAAAGGGAAATGCCGGCGCCGCCGAAAGAATCATTTAAAGAGTGGTATAAGAAGAATAGGAGTAATTGAATTGATAATTTGTAATTAAAAATAAAGAATTTAAAACAATACGAAGTGAGCAGCAGAGACAATATATTGAAGGTAGTATTGCAGAATCAGCCAGCAGAGAGGGCTTTACCAGTGATAGATATCCCTGTAACCACAACTCATGCAGAATGGGTAGAAGCACTAAAGACAAGATTAGATATCCTTCATGTAGATGTGCAGGAAGTAGCCGACTATTCAGCCATTAAAGAAATATTACAACAGCAAGCCATCCCTCAGGAAAGGTCTGTAACTACTATAGCAGCACTCGCGGATATATCCACTTATATAGAAACCGTAAAAGAAGATGCGCACAGTTTAGAAGATGTGGATTGGGCAATTATACCTGCTCACTTTGGTGTGGCAGAGAATGGGGCAATGTGGGTTACAGAAAGTATGATACAATACAGGGTATTGCCTTTCATCACACAGCAATTGGCCATCGTTGTAAACAGGAAAGACATTGTTTACAATATGCACCAAGCCTACGAAAGGATTGCAGGAACCAACTATGACTTCGGGGTATTTATTGCCGGTCCCTCCAAGACTGCCGATATAGAGCAGTCGTTGGTATTGGGCGCTCATGGCCCAAAAGGGATGACATTATTTTTGATGGGTTAGTCAGCAACTAATTTACTGGTACTTCTGTAAACATACGTTTTACAGATATGCCTTCTTGCATAACGAGTAATAGAAGGCGCATTACAAAGGTTTTTGTAAGCAGACTTAGGTACACCATGATATTCGTAAGTTGCCCCGTCGGAATATTCAATTGTAAGAACTTCAATCTTGTCTTTATAATGAAAATCCAAAATACCAGCTTCATTTATTGTTGCTTCGTATTGAACAAGATTTGCTTCTGTTGTTTCTGGAGCGATACTCACCAAAAAGTGATAGGCGTCAATTATCTTTTTACTCTTTTCTTCAGCAGCCTTTTTCTCGTCTTCATTATCTTGAAACTTATCAGGATGAAAATCTTTCATTAAGTTTCTGTATCCGGTTTTTAACTCTTTCAAATCAGCATTTGCTGTTACACCTAATAGTTTTCTACTTCTTTCTATTTTACTCATAAGGCGGTGAAGATAAGGGGATGAAGAGTAATTGAACTATTGAAGAACGAAATAGTTGTTGTATTGGTGAGTTTGACCATTCTTAGCTAGGTGTCTCCCTACTAAAAAACTCAACCGATTTCATAACCCTAATAAAAAATGTTCTACACTGCGCCTGCGGTGTAGAACATTAACAATTAAAAAAACATTTCTGATTGATTGAATCCCAACGACAACTTTTACTTGGGCAATAAGCTGATTGCCTTATCTAATTGAGGATCATCAACCGTATTATTGGGTAGAAATATCTGATTCAGGCTTACTTTAACGTCATAGTTTGGAGGGAATCCTTTCCCTTCATAAACATTTCCGTCAATATATTTAAACATGCAGGAAGAAGTGTAGGCATTTCCATAATAATAGGTTGTACCTGTTTCAATCGCAGTTCCGATATTACCGAAGTTAAAAGTTCCAGCATTATAGTCCACATTCTGAGTGAGTGGTCCATTTGCGCCCCAAGTGGTATCCCCCACAAATGTTGTTTTGCTTAATGCCCTTAACGACATCGTTGTCAATTCTGCCATACTAGCGGACTCACCATCTGCAAGTGCTACAATTGGCTTTGTGAAGGCGCTAAATCCTGACCTAGGTGTTACGATTGCATCGGCCCATGGCGTGTAATCCAATCTACCACTCCCACTTTTAGATCGCGTATACCCAATATGTAAGGGGGATGATATTAAACTACCAATCAGAAAATTGAGATCCTGGGTAGAACCACCTCCATTACCACGAACATCAATTATAAGACCCGATACAGCAGGATTACTCAATTGCTTAAAGAAATAATCCAACGTAGCATGCACGGAAGAATCACCAGAATTATATTGAGTAACCAACTGAAAAACGTTGAAAGAAAAATAGAGGATATGTGTATTCTGTATAAATCCTGCCAAAGCATAAAAATTTCCAGTAACAGTTTGACTGGTGTCAATCCCTACCATTTTATTACCATCCAAATAAAGGGAATCGATATAAGCAGTATAATAAAATTTACCATCCACACTGGGTGTATAAGGTGCTGTTTGAAAAAGATTCTCTATAAAAACAGGATTTTTTAGTTTCCGGTCTTGCGACGGTGATATTCCATATAGGGTATAGTACAAAGAAAGAAAATAGTGAGAATCTATTAAACCATCGACCATCCCCTTGAAGTAACTGTTTGACAGAGAGTTGATAGAGTCACTTGTCAAGGTGGAGTCTTTATCTAATGCCGCGAATTTAGGTGCATAAGTATTGTGTATTTGATCCCAATTGGTAGGGTCAACACCCCAAAATACATACGTTTTATTCATACTATTCCAAAAGTCTTCAAAGATTTGGGTATATGAAATTGTATAAGCGTTACCTAGCTGATTTGTTGTAGAAATTTCTTTATGGCAAGAAGTAAAAAACAAACTAATGAATAATGTAAAAGAAGCAATAGTAAGTTTTGAAAAAGCCTTTTTCATAATATTTTGCATACAGATTATATTTTAATTATTTACTTGTAAAGTGTGATTTTTGAATCTGTGATTCCTGTATTTATTGTACTTAGTTTTTAATTGATATAAAAAACCTACTGATATACTTCCCGTTTCATTATAACGCGGAACTTGTTCTAGTTCATAATTCTTTTGTTGATCTGTTAATGCATCATAGTACTTGAATTCGGTAAAAACCTTATAGTTTTTTGCTACTTGATAACTTATCCCTAACCCAGCATAGACGCCAAACTCAAATCTGTTATCTTTTGTGCTGTTAAACTGATATTTTTCGTCATAGTAATAAGGTGTTTCATAATCAAAAACCGTTACTGAGTAATATGCAGTGTTTGATGTTCCATAAGCAGGGTAATTTAGTGGGTTGGCAAAAGCTCCTTTGATGTGACTAGAGGCCCAATAGGCGCCATATCCTCCGAGGTTCAAATAGCCTTTTAGTGCTCTACCACCAAAAGAGAATTGTGCAGAAACAGGTATTTGTAAGTACCCATTCTTAGATTCCTGATATACTCCTTGATAGAATCCTGTACGTTGTAATTGATAATTTTTTTGAATAAAATTTGGGGTTGATTTTAGTGAGAACCAATCGTTTACCTTATACTCAACAGGTACGCCGATATTAAATCCATTAATCGGAACATATTCTGTAGAGATTAGATTTGAAACATTTGTAATCAGATAATTCTCGTTTCCCCCTACTTCAGCCCCAACATAAAACTGTGCATTAGCAAGATAGGATAACGATGTAAGGACAAGGATTGCTGTAAAAAGCAAAAGCTTTCTTTTAATGATCATCATTCAATTATTTTATTTAATAAAACACAATTATACAACAATATGCTTGTCAAAGCTGAATTGAATTGAATTAGTTGGCATTTTCTAGGTAAAGAGGTCTTTTGCACTTGCATTTTAAATAAATCAATTCTGATTATAGAGAACTTATCACAAAGAATTTTATCGCTTCCAGGCTTTTATCATTCTTTCCATTCCTTGCAAATCTTTTTTAAGTTGAGTTGCAAACCCGAGGTTATTAAAAACAGAAAGGGTCTCTTTACCTAAGGCCTCATTTATTTCAACATAAACGGCTCCATTGTCAGCAAGGTGAGTTTTTGCAAATTGAGCTATTTTATTGTAAAAAAGAAGTGGATCATTGTCGGGGACAAAGAGTGCGATTGCTGGCTCAAAGTCCAATACATTCTTGTGCATCGTAGCTTTTTCTGCATTTTTCACATAAGGCGGATTGCTTACTATCACATTATAATTTTCCAGTTCGCTCCACGTGTTTTCATCAAGTATGTCAATCTGTTTTAGCTGAATGCTTGTTCGATAGGTATCTGCATTTTGTTTTGCCACTTCCAAAGCTTTCGGGCTAATGTCTATTGCAGTTAGTTCTATCTTGAACAATTTTTTCTTTAATGCTAGCGGGATACACCCACTTCCAGTACCAATATCTAAGATTTTAAATGGAGCAATGGTTTCTACGATATTTACTGCGTCCCGCACAATCCAATCGACCAATTCGTCGGTTTCTGGGCGCGGTATCAGAACACTGTCGTTTACATATAATTTGATTGCACTAAACCACACTTCATTTAATACATACTGAACAGGCTTGCCGAGCATCAATTGCGCAAAAACTTCTTCTAGCCTTGTCTTTTGCTCCGGAGTTAATGGAGAAAACTGATTTACTATCCGATCCGTTCGTACCATACTTGTGACATGCTCAAAAACCATGTCGAGCATTTTAGTAACTTCTCTTTGGTTATAAATAGTGAGTAATTCCTTTGTGTATTTCTGATTGTAACTGTAGATGGACATGCTGCAATGTTAGCGAAGATATTGCGGAGAATGAAGATTAATTTTTCCAATAACTTTATACCAGTAAAATCAATCTTGTGCAAAGAACAAAATATGACAATTGGCTATGTCGAATTGATTATAGAAATGGCAAACTAGGCTTTTTTAATTCTAAAATCTTCGATGCCTATTGGTTATTATTTAAAAATACAGTCCAAAAATCTCATCACAGCCAGAGGCTTTTGAGACCCCATAATTAAGCTATCCTATTATTTCCAATATTTTTTGAGAAGCGTTACCATCACCATAAGGGTTGATTTTGTGTGTCATGCTTCTGTAGAACTTTCGCATTTCGAATAATCTTTTAAGGTAACTGAAAATCAATACTTTATCACTGTGTACTAATAACCCAGCTCCTACTTCCAACACCTCCTGCCTTTCTGTTGTGTCTCTCAAAATCAAGATAGGCTTGTTACAAGAGATGGCTTCTTCTTGTATTCCACCGCTGTCCGTGAGAATGACGAAGCAATTATTCATCAGATAAACAAGGTTGTCATACGCTAAGGGAGGCAAAAGCAACGCCCCTTTACAGTCGGACAATTGTTGCCTTATCATCACCCCATTCCGATTTGGATGCACCGGTATTACAAATTGAGCATCATCGCAATAGGCAGAGAATTCTTTGATGGCTGCACAAATATCCATCAATGGCGTTCCAAAGTTTTCTCGCCGGTGCATGGTGGTGAGTATAATCCTGTTGTTGAAATTGACGCCCAAATGTTCGAAATAAGCTTTGTATTTAGCCTCTTTCTCTTGCGTAATTTTTATAGTCTCCACCAACGTATCAATCACAGTATTCCCCACCACAAAGACATTGTCGGTAGAATTTTCTTTATACAAATTGATTCGTGCATACTCTGTTGGACAAAAATGGTAAAAAGCCACCTGAGAAATCATCTTTCTGTTCCCCTCTTCAGGAAAGGGGGAGATGAGACTGCCACTACGCAATCCGGCCTCAATATGTGCCACTTTTATATTGTTGTAAAAGCCAAACAAAGCACCTGCAAAAGCCGAGGTAGTGTCCCCCTGAACAAAAATAACATCTGATTTGAACTCTTGGTGATACTTATTCAGCCCTTCCATGATGTCTAGAAACGAGCTGACAAGTGTCTGGTTAGGTTTCATTACAACTAAATCTACATCATAAGTAAAAGAGAAGAATTCGAATAGGTCATGTAGCAATTCTTTGTGCTGCGAAGTAATACAAACCTTTACTTCGTGTTTATTGCTCTTTTTAAAAACTTCAATAACAGGATGCAACTTGATTAGTTCGGGTCTTGTCCCGAATACAAAAAGCACTTTCTTTTTTATCATAGTTTAGGGTTTAATCTTTCTTTGCCAATCCATGTTCCGTCTTACTCCATGCCATATTTGGCTTTGTTATCAATTGATACAGAGCCTTGTAACAGGCGATTGTCAACAGAATATTGGAAAATAAAAGAAATAAAGGGGTTAATAAAGCATCTTTATACCGCTTATATTTTAAGGAGGCCACTACAAATATAGAAATACTGATGAAAGTACCAATCACCATCAATCCATAGAAGCCAATAATTGACAACCAAAAAGGAAAAAAGGAATTGAAAATCTGTGATTGAAGAATCAACCATAAAATAGTAAGAATGAAAAAGATAGGAGAAACAAGCGCAATTACCGAACCTAAGGTCCATAAGTTAAAGGACAACCATCTGAAGAACCCAATTTGCCTCCATGTAGTAATAATGTTTCTGTTCATTACACAAGTTGAAATAATAAACCCTTTCACCCAACGGGTACGTTGATTAAGCAATTGTTTTACCAAAACAGGGGCTTCTCCTCTGGTCATACTTGGCAGGTGACCAATTTTACCTCCATTCTTGTAAACAGAAGAGCTAAAAATGAGGTCTTCCGTAGGATTAAACATATCAAAATGTCCAATTTTTTGCATAATTGGCTTCTTAACATAAAACGATGTCCCCCCTAATGGTAAATAAAGTCCCGGTATATTCCATTTTTCCGTTCTATCAATCCCGCTCAGAAGGTATTCGAAGAAACAACGAAACTCAGCAGAGAAGAACCGACTGATAAAGTTCTGATTCGAGTTATAAATACCAATACTGCATTGCACCACATCATAATCGGTTGTTTCGAAGATGTATGCCACCTTCAAAAACTGGTTTATATCTGGCTCATCCTCACTATCAAAGATGGTAACAATGTCGTTGTGACAATGTTTGAGTGCGCAGTTCAAAGCCCTAGATTTCGATTGTACTTCTCCCTTCCTTACTGGATGAATTTTTAACAGCTCTACAAAAGAGGGCAGTTGCAATGCAGAAATTGCATCCAACGTAGTCACATCATCTTCCTGAATAATCAAAAACGCTTTGATATGCGTTTTTGGATAATTTATCTTGCCAATATTTCCTATTAACTGCTCTATTGTTTCTCCTTTTTCTTTGTAATTGGCCAAAAGAATATTAAATGTTGGATAATGAGTTATCTTATTAAAAGCAAGTTCCTGTTCTTTTTTGGGAGACAAGAAGAAAAGAAACCCCTTATAAAAAGTAACCAACAGGAAAAATAGTTGAAAAGTAGCAAGCAAAGCAAGAAAGGCAAACAGAGGCTTCCATATAAGCGAAATAATGAGCAGAATGAACAGATATGCAAATGCAACTCTTTTTATATCCCCTAAGTTCTTCCAGAATTCAAATGAATCAGATACAGCTGTGCCAGATTCTTTTACCATGTGAAAGTCTTTTCCACCTTAAATTGAATAAAGTTTTGCTTTTGGTCACTTACAAAGTTGTTATTGTATTTATATCCCAACCCCATTATAAAAAGGGGCTGCACTTTGTAACTTAAAAACACTTGTGCGGTGAGGTAATGGCTCAGAAAATAGTTATTTTCATCTTTATAATACTCTGAGTAGGAGGTTGTATATACTCTATCCGAAATGGAAATCTGATTGAAATTATAAAAAACATAACTTTTTGCAGTACTTGTAATACTACTTCCTAATTGCGACCCCAGTGTAACAGCATTGTATCTAGAAAACACAGGAGGCTCGTAGGGTTTAATTTCGTTATTAGGATATTGAGCATTGGAAACAAAAGATAACAACAGCAGTGTGAGAACAATTAAATAAGATTTGAAGGGCATAAATATCATAATTTAATCATAACGTAGATAAAAGGAGCTGACATTTACTTAACGAGGAAAGATTGACTTTATTGTAGCTTAACGTACAATTAAATTGATGCATTCGAAGCCAGTCCAGT
>Ga0214164_1001215_pt1 | contig 15085 bp, 11 predicted proteins | sample TroBogepilimnion_13_FD_153003 | JGI IMG/M metagenome (GOLD analysis project Ga0214164, IMG submission 153003) | Freshwater microbial communities from Trout Bog Lake, WI - Practice 03JUN2009 epilimnion v4 | ecosystem: Environmental > Aquatic > Freshwater > Lake > Epilimnion/Euphotic zone ...
AGTCATTTTTTTGATGTCTAATTAAGTCGAAAGACTTAATTAACATTTTATCATTATCAGGCTTTTTTAGATTCTGATCTGACTTGTAAAAATCGAAAAAAGTTTTTGCAGTATTTTCTTTAGTGACCGAAATTTTTTCTTTCTCTTTTGAGCAAGAGAATGTAAATAGGATGAAAAATAATATATAAAAATACTTCAATTTATACTTAATTAAAACACGAAAATACAAAAAAAAGAACTGCCTCGACATGACAATTCTTTTTTTTGTATTTTATAAAAAGCCTTCCTATAAAAGGAAAGGAAATTTAAGATGGCTCTTGACTTCTTCCTCCTCCAATTTCTAATGTAGGCTCTTGACTTCTCCCTCCTCCAATTTCTAATGTAGGCTCTTGACTTCTACCTCCCCCAATACTAAGGGTCGGCTCTTGACTTCTTCCTCCTCCAATTTCTAATGTAGGCTCTTGACTTCTTCCTCCTCCAATATTAAGGGTCGGCTCTTGACTTCTTCCTCCTCCAATTTCATTTGGAGTTGTGAAAGATGTTAATACTAACATTAAGCTGAACATTGCGAAAATTAAAAATGATTTTTTCATGATTGTAAATTTTTTAGTTAAATATTTTGTTTTAGACTTTAATTAATGTAAAAGCCAAATTCGATTTTAAATTTGTTTGGGGCTTTTGACGTCGTAAAACTACTACAGCTATGAGTTTCCATTTATATGTAAATCCTTGTATGATGTGGATGCACGTCGTTTGATAGTGAATGGAGCTCAAATTTGGGTGAATGAATGGTTTATATAAAAAGTATTGATTTTCAATGATTTTTTATACTTAAATCATTCATTTTCAATATAATAAAACATAAATAGCTGGTTTATTCGCGAAAACCATTACTGATTTTGCTTGGATTAGATATAATTCTTAATTGTTTAATAAAAGGTTTAAATCGGTTAGAAATGATGCTTAATTGGTTAGAAATAGCGGAAGCATTTATCAAGATTTTATAATTCTTCCATTATGAATATTAAATAGCTTAATTCTTCTATTTACCTACTAAACGATAAAAGCGGAGTGATGAATTGATAGCGTCACTATGACTATTGTTGACTATCCTTTATGGACTTAATAATTTCATAAATTATATCTCCAAATAGTTTCCAGAAGCTATAGTAGCAATTATAGCATCAATGTTTTCTTTATACGATTTAGAAAACGGAAGTTTGGTGGTAGTGTTTTTAATGTGGCAAACAGAATTCCCGGTGTGAATTCGAGAAACATAATCAATATTGACGATATAACTGTTGTGAATTCTAACAAATGGATAGCTCATCACGCCTTCAAAATGTTTAAGTGTTTTAAAAGCAGTAATCATCTCACCAGAATTCAAATGAATATCCGTTGAATTGTTATCAGCTTGCAAATAAGCAATGTCTTTAGCATCAATATAGCGGTAATCACCATACGATTTAACACAGATAATCAATGGTTTTTCCTTGATCACCTCTGTTTTAAGAACAATTTTTGATACAGGTTCCGTTTTTTCTTGAACAACTTCAGCAGGAGTTAGTTCTTCTTGCAATAAAGAGGTTGCTACTTCCCTTCTTTCGCTTACGTTTTCAGCTTCTTCCCCAATGTCTTGTATGTCTTCTTCTGATTCTATTGGAAGAGTAGCATTTACAATCTCCTCTGCTTTTAAAACAGGTTCTTTTTCAGTAAAAATTTCTTGTTTAGCAGCAACAGAAACTACATTTGAAGCAGGAATTGTAGATTTTGTAGTGTTTATAACTCCCAACTCTTTTTCTAAACGGAAAATGCTTTTTCGTAAATCCTTACTTTCTATAGGGGATATAAGATAATCAAAAACCCCATATTTAAAAGCCTCTAAACATAACGTATCATTACTTGTTGTCACAAAAATTTTAGGAACTACACTCAAATAACGGTGTAATTCGTTGATAAGTGCTAATGAAAGTTTGGATTCTTTATTTTGAGGCTCTATTTCTAAAAATAGTATATCCGGGTTGTGTTCTAAAACAACATCTAATCCATCTTCATAATTCTCAGACATAGCCAAAAAATGCATGTTTTGAAAACTCTCAGCTTTGGCTTTAGTTTTCAATGCATTGTCTTGATTGTCATCAATAATTACAAATGTAAAATTCTTCAATTGCCTTACTTTTGGGGTAAAGCACTAGATAATGAGTTCACACAAACTCAAGGTTAAAATTCGTGATAGCTTGGGACTATTATAATTAAAATTATTGTAAAATCACACATTTTACAATGTCACTAATTTATATATTTTAATGATATCCTTTACATTACAAATAATCGTTTTTTAACAATTTATCAAGGATGGTTTTAAAAAAATAGAGGCCCTTTAAAAATAAGTTTAAAAGTAAATTCTAATTTCTTCACAGCAAAATTAAAGCAATTAATATATTGCCATATAGCTATTTAACATTTTATAAATAGTTGTTAATTAATTGTTTTTAAGTATTTTATGTTACAAAAAGTCAAAAACAAATAATTTGTATTTTCTCAAAAAAAATGAAATGTTTTTTAATTTATTTAAAAAATGAATCTATAGAATAAATCGAAAGTTCTCTTAGTACATCAAGGTTATCAACAATGGAATAAAATTTTTTCCACTTCATAATTGTATTAAAAAATTAAAGTAAGTGCCATTTTTAATTTAAAAAGTTCATTGGGTTCATTACTTCACTTATAAACTAAAAGAAAAATCTAGAAAATGCAATAACTTTTACAAAAATAGCATCAATACTATTTTGCATCCCTATTATTTATAACAAAAAGGTTGTGAATCAAAAAGGAATAATTACTTTCGTAGTAAATATTATATATAGCGATATGGGGATTACTAAAACATTCGGTTTTGCCTTTAAAATTAATGAAATGGCTGACATTTTAAAAGCTTTGGGAAATCCAGCTAGATTGAAAATAATTCAGTTTTTAATGGATTCTCCTACTTCAAATTGTGGAGACATACAGGTTATTTTACCACTAGCACAATCTACAGTATCCAAACATCTTTCTGAGCTAAAAAGAGTAAAATTGATCAATGGAAAAATAAAAGGAAATAATGTATACTATTCATTAAATCTAAAAACATGGGAAAAAGTAAAAGGTTTTCTGCTGAGCGAAATTAATTTACCTAAAGAGGAACTATAAAACATAAAAAAAGGGATTCTAAAGTTTTAGAATCCCTTTTTTATGAGTTTTTAATTTTATACTGTGCGCATCAACCAATTTCTCATAGAAACTTCTTCATTAATAATTCCCCTTACATCAGAAATTGCAACTCTATCCTGTTTCATAGAATCTCGATGACGAATAGTTACAGTTTGGTCCTCTAACGTTTGATGATCTACTGTAATACAAAATGGTGTTCCAAGTGCGTCTTGACGTCTATAACGTCTTCCTACTGCATCTTTTTCGTCATAAGCCACATTGAAATCCCATTTCAAATCATCAATGATACTTTGAGCTACTTCCGGAAGGCCATCTTTTTTAACTAATGGTAAAACGGCAGCTTTGGTTGGTGCTAAAACGGATGGTAACCGTAAAACTGTTCTTGTAGAGCCATCTTCAAGCGTTTCTTCTTGTAAAGATGTTGCGAAAACAGATAAAAACATCCTATCCAATCCTACCGAAGTTTCTACAACATAGGGAACATAGTTAGAATTGGTGTCGTTATCAAAATATTGTAATTTTTTACCCGAAAATTGTTCGTGTGCCTTTAAATCGAAGTCTGTTCTTGAGTGAATTCCTTCTAATTCTTTAAATCCGAATGGGAAATTAAATTCAATATCAGCTGCAGCATTAGCATAATGAGCCAATTTTTCATGATCGTGGAAACGGTAGTTTTCTTTTCCTAATCCTAACGACAAATGCCATTTTAATCTCGCCTCTTTCCAATAGTCATACCATTTCATTTCTTCACCTGGCTTAACAAAAAATTGCATTTCCATTTGTTCAAATTCACGCATTCTAAAGATAAATTGTCTTGCCACAATCTCATTTCGGAAGGCTTTCCCGGTTTGAGCAATTCCAAATGGAATTTTCATTCTACCCGTTTTTTGAACATTTAAGAAATTCACAAAAATTCCTTGAGCCGTTTCTGGGCGAAGGTATAAATCCATTGCATTTTCCGCAGAAGCTCCTAATTTTGTTCCAAACATCAAGTTGAATTGCTTCACATCAGTCCAATTTCTAGAACCCGTTTCTGGATCAGCAATCTCTAATTCTTCAATTAATGCTTTAACATCATCTAAATCGCCATTTCCTAAAGAACGACCCATCCTTTCCAGAATTTCTCTTTCTTTAGATAAATAGTCGACTACTCTCGCATTAGTTGTAATGAATTCTTGCTCATTAAAAGCAGCGCCAAAGCGCGTTTTCGCTTTTTCAATTTCTTTTTTTGCTTTTAGATTTAATTTTTCGGCATAATCCTCAATTAAAACATCCGCTCTGTATCTTTTTTTGGAATCTTTATTGTCAATTAAAGGATCATTAAAAGCATCAACGTGACCTGAAGCCTTCCATGTTGTTGGATGCATCAAAATAGCGGCATCTAGTCCAACAATATTTTCATGCATTTGCACCATGGCTTTCCACCAATATTCACGTATGTTTTTCTTTAATTCAACACCATTTTGTGCATAGTCATAAACCGCACTTAACCCATCGTATATTTCGCTTGACGGAAAAATAAATCCGTATTCTTTTGCATGCGAAACTACATTTTTAAATATATCTTCTTGTTTTGCCATAATGATGCAAAAATAGAAAAGTGAATTTAAAATTTCATATAAATTTACATCGAATCGTTGATTTTTATATTTTTATGGAATTAAATAGGTTTTTTGATGTTTCAAAGTGTACTTAATTTGTTTTTCCCTAAAGCATGTGCTGGTTGCAATTCCATTTTATTATCGGATGAAAAAGTAATTTGTACTTCCTGCCGACATGAAATTCCGCTGACCAATCATCACAAAACCTTAAATAACGAAGTATTCAATAAGTTCTATGGACGAATTGACCTGGAATTTGCCGCTGCCATGTTCTATTTTCATAAAAAAGGGATAGTTCAAGAAATGATTCATAAATTGAAATACAAAGGACATCAAGAAATTGGACAACTAATTGGTGATTGGTATGCTGAAGAACTAAAATCTAATACAGAAATCAAAAGCATAGATTATATTGTTCCAGTACCACTGCACAAAAAACGTTTAAAAGAACGCGGTTACAATCAAATTACAACCTTTGGAAAAACATTGTCAACAAATTTGAATATACCGTTCAACGATAACATTTTAGTTCGAAATGTCTATTCAAAAACGCAAACAAAAAAAACTTTTTTAGGCAGAAGCGAGGTTATTGAAAGTGTCTTTGGGGTAAGTTTTGACGAAAGTCATCATAATAAACATTTTTTACTAATTGATGATGTAATTACAACTGGCTCTACACTAGAAGCTTGCTGTAGAGAATTAATAAAAATACCAGGAGCAAAAGTCAGCATTGTCTGCATGGCAATGACGCAATAATGATTTTTAGTTAATTATAAATAAAAACATTTCGTTTCCTCTAAATATAATTGTTATTTTGCCTGTGTAAAAAAAGAATTGATGCAAAAAGGTTATTCTAAATATATTATTCTATTCCTATCATTTATGGTACTTAGTTGTGCAAAAAAAGGAATCATAACTGGGGGAAAAAAAGATACTATTGCACCTAAATTGATTAGTAGTCTACCCAAGAACTTCTCAACCAATTTTAATGGAAAAGAAATTAAACTTAATTTCGATGAATATGTAAAGTTGAAAAACGTAAATAAACAACTTATCATTTCGCCACCTATGAAAAGGCAACCTGATATTTTACCTTATACTGCAAGCAAGACGATTACAATAAAAATTAAAGATACTTTACTCCCAAATACAACCTATAGTTTCAATTTTGGAAAAAGTATTCAAGACAATAATGAAGGAAATCCATACGAACAATTCAAATTTGTTTTTTCAACCGGAAAATACATTGATTCTTTATCATTGGGGGTCAAAATAAAAGATGCTTTCAATAAAAAAACAGACCATTTTGTGTCAGTTATGTTGTATGAATACAACGAAAAATACAATGATTCCATAATTTACAAACAAGTTCCAAGATATATAACCAATACCTTAGACAGTTTGAAATTAGTGAAATTAGAAAATTTAAAGAAAGGTAAATACAAACTTGTTGCTATAAAAGATGTTAATGGGAATAATAAATTTGACCCAAAAACAGACAAAATTGGTTTTATGAAAGATTTCGTTTCTATACCAAACGACACTTTATACCAACTAGAATTGTTTAAAGAGGAAATACCTTTTAAAGCCCTTAATGTTTCCCAAGCATCTGCAAGAAGATTCACTTTGGGCTATGAAGGAAATGCTAAAGAGGTAAAAATAAAGATTCGGAAAAATGGAGAAGAAATCCCTTTTATAACAACTAAATTACCAAAAAGAGATTCCTTACAAGTTTGGTTCAAAGCTATTAAAGATGATTCTTTAAGCATTGATGTATCAAAAAATAAATTCAAAAAAACATTTGCTCTCAAAGTTAAAACACAGAAAAAAGATTCCTTGAGTTATTCTTCTGAAGACACTGGTACATTGCATTTCAGAAATACTTTTGCGGTAAATGCTACTATTCCTATCATAAAATGGGAGGAAACAAAAATGAAATTGTTGAATAAAGATTCTGTTGAGGTAAAATTTACTACCGAATATGATGAAATGCGTCAAAAACTAAAATTTATCTTTAAAAAAGAGCCTTTAGAAAAGTATACTTTAAAACTTTTTCCAGGCGCACTGATTAATTTTTATGATAAGAAAAACGATACGTTAACATATAAATTTACTACTAACAATCTTTCCGATTATGGAAATTTAAAAGTTACTTTTGAACATATAAAGCGTTTTCCTATAGTTGTGCAACTCACAAATGAAAAAGGAGAAATAATCGCAAGTGAATATTCTGAAAAAAGTAATATAATAAACTTTGACCTTTTAGAACCAAACAAATACTCTTTAAGAGTGATTTATGACGACAATAAAGATAAACTATGGACACCTGGAAGTTTTCTGGAACAACGTCAAAGCGAAGAGGTTATTTACTTTCCAAAACTAATTGACGTTCGAGCCAATTGGGATGTAGATCAACCATTTGATTTAGGCAAATAATACAAGTGAAATAACATTGTCCTAAACCGGGGTAGTTACAAACTTTTGCTGTATTATACCATACTTTTCTATCATAATGCTATACTTTTATAGTATAATCCCCAACTTTTCTAGCATAATGATACAAATTTCTAGCATCAATTCAGATAAATAGGAAACTGGACAGAATTTTGTGTAAACTCTAAAAATGCTTACAAAAGATTGAAAGGGAGTAAAGAATTTTACTATCTGGCGCTAAATAAAATGATTATTTATAATCTAACGTTAAAGAATTTCAAAGTTATCCTTATCATTTAAAAAATCAAGTTTGCTTCTAGTTTCAAGCATTGTGTGTTTATTTAGCGCTACCACAAAAACAGCATCCTCAGTTTGAGGCTCTAATAAGTGGTTTCCAAGAAAATCTATTACTTGAGAATGTCCCACATATTCATGCTTATTATCATCCGTTCCTACTCGGTTGACGCCTACTACGTAACACATGTTTTCAACAGCTCTAGCTTTTAAAAGTATGTCCCAGGCATTTACCCGAGTTTTTGGCCAATTAGCCTCATAAATCAATACGTCATACGCTTCCACATTTCTGGAAAAAACTGGAAAACGCAAATCATAACAGATTAAGGGACAAATTTTAAATCCTTTGTATTCGACAATCAATTTATCATTTCCAGAAGTGTAAACTTTATCCTCTCCTGCTAGAGTAAACAAATGTCTCTTATCATAGTGTTGAACTTCCCCATTTGGAAAAACAAAGACCAAGCGATTGAAATAATTTCCATTTTCTTCAATAACCAAACTTCCTGTGATTGCACAATTCCTTTTTTTTGCCAAATCCTTTAACCACAAAATAGTCTCTCCTTGCATGGTTTCGGCTATATTTTTAGGACGCATTGTAAATCCTGAAGTAAACATTTCAGGCAAAACAAACAAATCGACATATTGCGAAATAGCATTTATTTTCTGTTGGAATAAGTCCCTGTTTTTACTAGGATTTTCCCAAGATAAAGCCGTTTGTAGTAGCGCTATTTTCATAATGTTGATTGCTACAATTTACAAATCGGTGATGATGATTTCACAGTTTCTGTTTTGATGATGTTGCTCTTCATCACATGATACTTTAGTACAATCATAAATTAATTGCGTATCCGAAAAACCTTTCCCTTTCAGTCGGCTAGCGTCGATTCCATTTTCAATAAGGTAAATAATAATTGCTTTACTTCTGCTTTTAGCGAGTTGTTCTTTATCAAATTCATCCGAATCAGCATGGCCGCGAATTTCAACTTTCATGGTAGTGCTTTCCTTCAAGAACTCAATTATTGAGATCAGATCATTTGTATTAGTAACAACACTACTGTTTTTAGCAAATAGTAAAATGGGCATAGTAAAAATTTGATAGTCTTCTTTAGATTGTTTTTTAGCCACTTGAGGCTTGTTTTCAGTTTTGTTAATGGCGATCTCATCTATAAAAATAAAGGCGTCACCGCCAAATCCTTGATGTTCTTCTGGTAGTTTTCCATAATTAGAAGCAATTACTTTTACATAACGCGCCTGCAGTGGATGCAGTGTTTTATAATAGAAATCCTGAATAGAAGTCTCGTTTTCCATTGCAGAAATTTTATTTTCAACGGTTCCTGCTAAAGTGAAATTCTTATTATCTTTTGAAACATAATAGGCTACTTTGGTTGGCATCAAAATCCACGAACGAGAATCTTGGAGACAATTGACAGAAAATGAGCTAACCAATTGTGATTTTTGCAAATCAATCACACATTCAAAATCTTGTCCTTGATAACCTTGCCAATCCCCTTTTCGCCAATTTTCTGCACCATACACCCCATCGATTAACCCATCAGGACCACCAGCACTATATTGTGAATTGCATTTAGATTTGATATTTATGGTATAATTATTTGGCTTTTTAAAGAAAGTGGCGGAAATGGCCTTACTTCTCAATCCATTATTTTCGGTATAGGACAATATCTTGCAACTTTTATCGATAACAAATGGTTTTTCATACTTTTTATAGGGAATAAAAAACATGGTCGTGTCTTTTGGGAAGCTATAATAGTAAATCTCATCATCTTTATTGGATGATTTTAATGCAACCACCATTGTATCCTTAAATGTTTTGCTTTCGGCTTGAATAACTGGAACTGGAATAATTGGTTGATAATTACTAACTGGTTTAACAAAATTATTTATCGAATTTTTAATTCCTAATCTTGAATTATTTGATGTTTTAGAAATAATATTATTGCTTCCATCTTCAAAATTTATTTTAATTTTTTCAAAAAAAGACTTTGTTTGTGTCCATTCAGCTAATCCTGGTGTCACGGCATAAATTCCCATCGAACTCAAGACATACCAAGCACTCATTTGGCCACAGTCTTCATTACCAATTAATCCTTCAGGCGAATTTTTGTAGAAATTAGTTAAAATATAATGAACCTTTTCGGTTGTCTTTTCAGGTTTGTCCACAAAATTATACAAATAAGCCATGTGATGACTCGGCTCGTTGCCGTGAGCATATTGCCCGATTAATCCCGTTACATCAACTTGTTCCCGTCCAGTTGTTTTACTTTCGCTATTGAACATTTCGTCCAGTTTGGCTTCAACCTTTTCTTTTCCTCCATATGCAGCAATCATTCCGTCAATATCTTGTGGAACAAAAAAGGAATATTGCCAACTGTTGCCTTCCGTGTAATTATTGTTGATTTCTTTAGCGTCAAATGGATTGTACCATCCTCCATTTTTCTTTGGTCGCATAAAGCCTTTCTCCCAATCGAATACATTTTTCCAACTTTGAGAGCGCTTCATAAAGTAATCGTAATCATCTTTTTTGTTTAAAATTTGAGCCATTTGTGCTATACACCAATCATCATAAGCATATTCTAATGTTTTAGACACACTCTCACTGTCATCATCCATAGAAATAAACCCATTTTTTTTGTAAGCATCCAAACCTAAATTGTCACGCATAGCACTATTTTTAGCGGCAGCAAAAGCTTTCTCATAATCAAACCCTTTAATACCTTTCTCCATCGCATCTGCCATCACCGAAACCGAATGATAACCAATCATGCAATCGGTTTCATTAGAGGCCAATTCCCATACAGGGAGCCTTCCTCCTTGTTCGTATTGCTTTAAAAAGGTGTTGATGAAATCAGCAGTGCGTTTCTTTTCGATTAAAGTATAAAGTGGATGCGCCGCCCGAAACGTATCCCAAAGCGAAAACACGGAATAGTAATCAAACCCATCTGAATTGTGAATTTTATTGTCTCTTCCTCGGTATTTACCATCAATATCTTGTGCAATATTGGGTTGAACCATCGTATGATATAAAGCGGTGTAAAAAACAGCTAATTTGTTGGTGTCAGAATCTGTAACTTCAATCTTTGATAATTCATTATCCCAAAGTGTCTCCGCTGCTTTTTTTACTTTATTAAAATCCCAATCTTTAATTTCAGTCATATTTAGTTTTGCTCCTTCATAACTAGTCGGTGAAAGCGATACTTTAACTAAAATTTGTTCTCCTTTTTTGACTGCTTTAGAAAAGCTCAATTTTAAAATCGTTCCGGAATAAAAATTACTTCCATTTTCTTGATTGGCTTCAACTTTATTGATTTGCATTGGAACGCTAAATTCAATTCGGGCATAAACAAATTGATTTTTAGCCCATGCTTCACTTCTACGTAGAATTTCGATCGTTTTATTATCGATTATTTTTACATCGCCATATAGTAATTTGTCTCTATGATTTAGGTCAAGAATAATATTGGCATTTCCTTCATTATTAAAAGTATATTGGTGCATTCCAACTCTGGTGGTAGCGGTTAAATTGACATCAATATTGTATTTGTCTAACGTAACTCCATAAAATCCTGCCGAGGCTTTCTCCGTAGCATGCGAAAATGATGAACTATAATCTTTCGGATTAAAACTAACTTCTCCCATGGTTGGCATTAACATAATATCGCCATAATCAGAGCAGCCTGTTCCATTCAAATGAGTGTGAGAAAAACCATAAATGGCTTTGTCTTCATAATAATAGCCGGAACATCCATCCCAACTGCCATCAATTCGAGTATCAGGAGAAAGTTGCACCATTCCAAAAGGAACAGTTGCTCCTGGATAGGTATGTCCGTGACCACCCGTTCCTATCATTGGATTGATATATTTATGGTAATCTTGAGCGAAGGCAACTAGAGATAGTAATAAGCTTAATGATAAAAGTGTTTTTTTCATTGTTGAATGTATTGCAATATCAAAGATAGAAAAGAGATTTATTTAAAACTAATTTCAATGTAAACAGGAAAATGATCAGAAGGATATTTCAACTCTTTTGAATCTGTTAAAACGGCATATTTTTTTACTTTGAAACGTTCCTTATCCGATACAAATATATAATCTATTTTTTTGGTTACGGCTTCATCATATTTAAATCCATTGAAAGTACCAAAGGGGCCAAATGGTTTTTCCTCAGATATATCATAGGTATCTACCATTTCTTTTTTCAAATTCATGATACGCTCTTCGGTTGGTTCCGAATTAAAATCGCCCATAAACACGATGGGATAATTTTTGGTATTAACCTCTTTCATTTTTGAGAGAATCAAGGCGATTGATTTTGTCCGAGCAATTTCTCCCAAATAATCAAGGTGTGTATTAAAAACCAAAAACACTTTTTGTGTCATTTTATCTTTAAAAAGAGCATAAGTGCACACTCTATTCAATGCAGCATCCCATCCTTTAGAAATTGTATTGGGTGTTGCTGAAAGCCAAAAAGTAGCCTCATCCAACAAAACAAATCTTTCCTTTTTAAAGAAAATGGACGATGCTTCACCTTTGCCAACACCATCTCGTGCAATTCCAATAGAATTATAGTTAAATAAAGCTACAGAAATATCGTTAACTTGATTGGGTAATGCTTCTTGAATTCCAAAAATATCAGGTTCATAAAACGAAAGCTGTGAACAAAAAAAATCTTTTCTATAGGTCCAAGCATTTTTACCATCATTTTCGTTACTGTACCTGATATTGTAGGTCATTATCTTCAATTCTTGAGCAGAGGAAACCAGTGTCAAGAGTATTGTTAGTATAGAAAGAAAATTTTTCATAGTCATTTATCTGAAATAAAGTAGAAAACGAATAAAACTATTGCTCTTAACAACGGTAGCAGTTGATTAAAGAAATGGCTTCCATAAAACAAATATAATATTGTTTTATCGAATTATAAGTCTTCTTAAAGATTCAAAATGCAATTCCTAATTCGGAAAAACGCATCAGATAGATTTCGTAACACAATTTCACCTAAAAATAAGTAAAACTGGTTATATAGCCTGTAAAAATGTAAAATAAGCCTTCTACGCACCACTTCTCTATCATTATTAAACAAAAAAACGCATCCAAATCAATGGATGCGCTTCATTCTTTTACTATTGGCTTTTACCAATGGACTATTTTAAACTTGCTGATAGATATTCTCTATTCATTCTAGCTATATTTTCTAAGGAAATTCCTTTTGGACACTCAATTTCACAAGCTCCTGTGTTGGTACAGTTGCCGAAGCCTTCTTCGTCCATTTGGCGCACCATGTTTAGAACACGGTTTGTAGCTTCTATTTTACCTTGAGGCAACAACGCATATTGAGACACTTTAGCACCTACAAACAACATTGCTGAACCATTTTTACAGGTGGCTACACAAGCTCCACAACCAATACATGCTGCGGCTTCAAATGATTTGTCTGCATCATCTTTATTAATTGGAGTAGCATTAGCATCGATAGTATTTCCAGAAGTATTTACTGAAACAAAACCACCGGCTTGTTGAATTCTATCAAAAGCAGTTCTGTCAACAACTAAATCTTTAATTACTGGAAAGGCTCTACTTCTCCATGGTTCTACAAAAATGGTATCTCCATCATTGAACATTCTCATGTGCAATTGACAAGTAGTAATTCCTGTATCTGGCCCGTGAGCCCGCCCATTGATATATAAAGAACACATGCCGCAAATTCCTTCACGACAATCGTGGTCAAATGCAATAGGTTCTTGCTTGTTGTTTACTAATTGTTCGTTCAATTGGTCTAACATTTCCAAAAATGAACTCGCAGTAGAAACCTCATTTAAAGTATAAGTTTCTAAATTTCCTTTAGCTTTGGAGTTCTTTTGACGCCAAATTTTTAAAGTTATATTGATGTGTTTTGCTGCACTCATAATTTTTATTTTTAGCCAGAAGCCATTAGGCAAAAGGCATTAGTAACTATTTTTTACTTGATTCTAATTTATTTAAAAAGGAATTTATCATTTTGCTTTCTTCTATAATTTGATTTGTTAATTCAGAAAATAATTTTTCATCACTAATAAAATCTAACTTTTTGGCAATTAATAATTGTGTTTCCAATTCACACAAAGAACCTCGAGCTATTTTTATAAATTGAATATAACTTTGAGTTGATTGTCTTCCATATCCTTCTGAAATATTGGAAGGAATTGATACTGAACTTCTTTTTATTTGACTCGATAAAGCATACAATTCATCTTTTGGAAAACTAGAAACTAATTTATAAGTTAAAACAACTATTTCAATTCCTTTTTGCCAAATTAATAAATCTTTATACGATTTTATCTCACTCATACTATTGCCTTTTGGCTAATGCCTAATTCTATTTATAGTTACGCGCTGCAATTTTAATAAACTCGAATTTCAATTCTTCTTTGTGAAGTATCTCTTTGCTGATATCTTCTCCTTGATATTCCCAAGCGCCTACAAAAGCCATATTCACATCATCACGAAGCGTTTCTCCTTCGGCATCTTGGTATTCTTCACGGAAGTGTCCTCCACAAGATTCTTTACGTTGTAATCCATCCATTGCCATTAACTGACCTAATTCCATAAAGTCGGCAACACGAAGTGCTTTTTCTAATTCTGGATTCATTTCGTCAGCAGAACCTGGAACATAAACATCTTTATAGAATTCTTCTTTTAAAGCAGCAATTTCAGCGATAGCTTCAGTCAATCCTTGAGCATTTCTTCCCATACCTACTTTATTCCACATAATGTGTCCTAATTGTTTATGGAAATGGTCAACTGTTTTAGTTCCGTTATTGTTTAAAAATTTATGAATAGAATCTTTAACTCTTTTTTCTGCATCAATAAATTCTTGAGATTCTGTAGAAATTTTACCTGTTCTGATGTCATCCGCTAAATAATCTGAAACCGTGTAAGGCAAAACAAAATAACCATCTGCTAGACCTTGCATTAAAGCAGAAGCTCCAAGTCTATTAGCACCATGGTCAGAGAAATTAGCTTCTCCCGCTACGAAACATCCAGGAATTGTAGATTGTAAGTTATAATCAACCCAAACACCACCCATTGTATAGTGAACCGCTGGATAGATTTTCATCGGTGTTTCATACGGATTTTCATCGGTGATTTTTTGGTACATGGTAAACAAGTTACCATATTTTTCTTCCAACCATTGTTTTCCTAATGCTGTAATTTCTTCTGCTGTAGGATTATGATTTCCTTTGGCGTACGCTGCTTGTTTTCCTTTACTTTGAATTTCTGTAGAGAAATCTAAATAAACTCCTTCATTAGTAGCATTAGCTTCAATTCCATAACCAGCATCGCATCTTTCTTTAGCAGCTCTCGAAGCTACGTCACGAGGAACAAGATTTCCAAAAGCAGGATATCTTCTTTCCAAGTAGTAATCTCTATCTTCTTCCGCAATTTGAGTTGGCTTCAATTTTCCTGCTCTAATAGCTTCAGCATCTTCTTTTTTCTTTGGCACCCAAATACGACCTGAATTACGTAATGATTCGGACATCAATGTT
>Ga0214164_1001224_pt1 | contig 15010 bp, 14 predicted proteins | sample TroBogepilimnion_13_FD_153003 | JGI IMG/M metagenome (GOLD analysis project Ga0214164, IMG submission 153003) | Freshwater microbial communities from Trout Bog Lake, WI - Practice 03JUN2009 epilimnion v4 | ecosystem: Environmental > Aquatic > Freshwater > Lake > Epilimnion/Euphotic zone ...
GCGACGTCGGCGTTGCAGTTATAAATTTTCCCATCTTCGCCGCGCGCGGTCGGGCTGATGACGGGCGTGTGGCCACACCAAATACTTTCTTTCAAAGGCGCGACGTTCACTTCGATGACTTCGCCAACGTAACCGATATCAATTTTCTGGCCGGGATTTTCTTTGTCGTCGAGGAACAATTTTTTGCATTTGAAAATATCCGCGCCGGAAAAGCCGACGGCCTGTCCACCCAGTGAATTGATCGTGGCGACGACTTCAGGATTGATTTCGCGCGACAAAACGTCGTCCACGATTTGCACCGTGGCTTCGTCGGTGACGCGCTGGCCTTGGATGAAGTTGGCTTTTAATCCGGCCTTCTCCATCGCGCGCGTAATTGCTTTGCCGCCGCCGTGGACGACGACGGGATTGATTTCGACGGCTTCGAGAAAAACAATGTCACGCGCGACGCCGTTGCGGATGCTGGCGTCGGGCGAGTCCATGAAACTGCCGCCGTATTTGACGACGAAGGTTTCGCCGGAAAATTTCTGAATATACGGCAGCGCTTCGAGCAGCGTGGCGGCTTTGGCGATGAGGTCTTGCATTTGACGGGATTCATTTAGCCACAGAACCAACGCGGATGGAACAGGGATTTTTCAAAATCAAAGAAAGGTTTGTTTCGTAACCGGCTTTGGCGATAATCCGTCCAACTCCAAATCACATGAAAGCACACAAGTTCCGCCGGTTCTTTTTCACCGCCGCCATTCTGTTTGCGACCGTCGCATTCAGCGCCTCGGCCGCGCCGAAGAAAATCTTATTCTTCAGCAAATCTAGCGGCTTTGAACATTCCGTTATTTCGTGGAAGAAAGGCCAGCCCAGCTTCGCCGAGAAAATCCTGCTCGAACTCGGCGCGAAGAACGGCTGGGAATTCACCTTCTCCAAGGACGGCTCGAAGTTCAGCCCGGAATATCTCGCGCAGTTTGACGCCGTGTTTTTTTACACGACCGGCAATCTCTGCACGGAAGGCACGGACAAGCAGCCGGCAATGACGCCGGCGGGCAAGCAGGCGCTGTTCGATTACGTGCGAAGCGGCAAGGGCTTCATCGGCACGCACTCGGCGTCGGACACGTTTCACACCGACAACGAGTCGCAGAAGGGGCCGGACCGCTATTTGAACCACGGCACGAAAGCGGATCCTTACGTGTGCTTTCTCGGCGGCGAATTCATCATCCACGGCGCGCAACAGGTGGCGACGAACAAGGTGATTGACCCGAAATTTCCGGGCTTTGAAAACGTCGGTGACAGTTTTGCGTTTCAGGAAGAATGGTATTCGCTCAAAGATTTTTCGCCCGACGACCATGTGTTGACGGTGATGGATGCGCCACATATGAAAGGTCCGATGTATGACCGCCCGGCGTATCCGAACACTTGGGCGCGCAACGAAGGCAAAGGCCGCGTCTGGTATACGGCGATGGGCCATCGCGAAGACGTATGGACAAATCCGACTTTTCAACAAATCCTCGTGGGCGGCATCAAGTGGGCGCTCGGCGAAGTTTCTGCGGACGTGACCCCGAATATTCAGAGCGCAGCGCCCGGCGCTTATACGAATCCGCGTTATCCTGAACCTAAGGCTGCGACTGCCGCGCAAAATACTTTGACCGCGCAGGAAAAAGCCGACGGCTGGAAACTTTTGTGGAACGGTAAAAATTCCGACGGCTGGCGCAGTGCGAAGTCGGAAAATTTTCCGTCGCACGGCTGGTTCATGAAAGACGGCGTGCTGACCGTCCACGAAAATGGCGGCGAGGAATCCGCTGGTGGCGGCGACATCATCACGCGCCAGCGCTACGCCAATTTTGAGCTGACGGCGGATTTCAAATGCACCGCCGGTTGCAACAGCGGCATCAAAATTTTTGTGCAGCCGAATCTTTCGCCGATTGATAAAAAGACCGGCAAGCCCGCCGCCACCGGCTCGGCCATCGGTTTGGAATTTCAGATTCTCGACGATCTCAAACATCCCGACGCGAAGCTCGGACACGATGGCGACCGCACCATCGGCTCGCTTTACGATTTGATTCCCGCGCCGAAAGACAAAAAAGTTCTGCCCATCGGCGAATGGAATCACGCGCATATTTTGTCGCAGGGCAAGCACGTCACGTTCTGGCTGAATGGTGAGAAGACGGTGGAATTTGAGCGCGGCTCGCCGGAATTTCGCGCGGCGGTGGCGGCGAGCAAATTCAGGGACATTCCTGATTTCGGCGAATGGGCGGACGGTCACATTTTGTTGCAGGAACACGGCAGCGAAGTTTCTTTCCGCAACGTGAAAATTCGCGAATTGCCGGCCAACTAAATCACAAAAAATCCACGCACATGAAATCAAATCAAATTCAGAAGGCGGCTGTGGCTCAAATGCGTCGCCGTTCGTTTCTTAAAGGCGTCCTTGCGACGGGCGCGGTTTCGATGTTCGCGCCGCGACTGGTGTTCGGCGCGTCGCCGACGAATAAAATCAACCTCGCGTGCGTCGGCATCGGCAATCGCGGTGGCGAGGACATCGCCGCGTTTCACAAGACCGGCATGGTTAATTTCGTCGCGCTGTGCGACACGGACATGGGCGCGCCGCACACGCAAAAAACTTTGAAACTGATTCCGGATGCGCCGCGCTTTCAGGATTTTCGCCAGATGTTCGATAAGATGGGCAAGGACATTGACGCCGTGTGCATCGGCACGCCGGATTTCTCTCATTTTCCGATAGCGATGTTGGCGATGTCGCTCGGCAAGCACGTCTATTGCGAAAAGCCGATGGGTCACAGCTTTCGCCAAGTCGAGTTGATGATGGCCGCGGAAAAGAAATACAAAGTCGCCGCGCAAATGGGCAATCAAGGTCACTCGGAGGCGAATTATTTTCAGTTCAAGGCGTGGACCGAGGCGGGCATCATCAAGAACGTCACTAAAATCACGGCTTACATGAACAGCAAGCGTCGCTGGCATGGGATGAAAGTATCCGGTTATCTGCCTGAGGAGCCGGTGCCGGCAAGCCTCGACTGGGATGTCTGGCTCGCGACGGCGCAGGAACATGCTTACAACCACGGCTACGTGAATGGCGAGTGGCGCTCGTGGTTTGATTTTGGCAACGGCGCGCTCGGCGATTGGGGCGCGCACATTTTCGACACCGCGCACGAATTTTTGCAGCTTGGTTTGCCGACCGAAGTCGAAGCCGTGAAACTCGAAGGCTACAGCCCGTTCATTTTCCCGCAGGCTTCGACGCTCGCGTTCCGTTTTCCCGCGCGCGGCACGCAGCCGCCTGTGGAACTCACCTGGTATGACGGACAGGAAAACTTGCCGCCTTTACCGGAAAACATCGGCGCCGCCGTGGTGGATCCGAACATTCCGCCGCCGTCGGTCGGCAGCGTTGACAGCACGAAACGCCCGCCGGGCAAGGTGATTTACGGCGAAGGACTCACGTTCAAAGGTGGATCGCACGCAGCAACGTTGCAAATTCTCCCGTCGGAGCAAGCCAAAGAAATTCAGTCCAAGCTGCCGACGGTGCCGAAGAGTCCGTCGAACCACTACGTCAATTTCCTCCGCGCCGCCAAAGGCGAGGAAAAGACGCGCTCCAACTTTGCCGTGGCCGGTCCGTTGTGTCAGACAATGGCACTAGGCATCATTGCGCAACGTGTGAACGCGAAACTCGAATTTGATCCGGCAACGAAGCAGATCACGAATCACAAAGTTGCCAACGGCTTGCTCGCCGGCGTGCCGCCGCGCAAAGGTTGGGAGCAGTATTACAATTTGTGAATTGCGCTGAGAAAAATCGTTTAACCCCAATGTTCAAGTGAAGCCTTGGTCACGCCGCAATTTTTTGAAGTCCGCTATCGGCGGCGGCCTCGGCTTGATGGTCTTGCCGAGCATTGTTCCCGCCCGACTTTTCGGTGCGGACGCGCCGAGTAAAAAAATTCACGTTGCACAAATTGGCTGTGGCCGCATGGGACGCAGCGACCTCGGAAATACTTTGTCCGAGCCGCTGGCGCGCATTGTGGCCGTTTGCGATCTCGACGCCAAACGGCTGGCTGCCGCGAAACAGATGGCGGAAGAATATTATTCCGAGCGCGGCGAAGCCGGCACCATCGTGAAGACGTTTCACGATTATCATGACTTGCTGGCGTCGCCTGAGATTGACGCAGTCATCGTCAGTGTGCCCGATCATTCGCACGCGCTGGTCGCCATCGAAGCCGCGATTGCGGGCAAACACGTTTACGTTCAGAAACCGGTGACGTATTCCATCGCCGAAGCCGTCGCGTTGCGCAAAACAGTTGAGGCAAAGAAAATTATTTTGCAGACCGGTTCGCAGCAACGTTCCGAGCGGCCGTGGGGAAGTTTCCGCAAAGCGAGCGAAGCCGTCCGCAACGGTCGCATCGGCCAGTTGCGGACAATTAAAATTGGCATCGGCCTAGACAAGCCCAGCGGAAAATCTCCGGCGACCATGCCTGTCCCGGAAAATCTGGATTACGAACGCTGGCTTGGTTCTGCGCCGGAGCAACCTTACATGGAAGGTCGCGTGCATCCGCAGGACAGTTTGGATAACCGCCCCGGCTGGATCACCGCGGAAGATTTCGGTTTGGGCATGATCACCAATTGGGGCGCACATCATGTGGACATCGCGCAATGGGCGATGGGCCAGGAACTCGGCGGCCCGCAGACTATTGATGCGCACGCTAAATTTTATCAGGATGATTTAGTGACGGTGCACGGCGCGTATCACGTGGAAATGTCGTATCCAAAAAACGTGACGCTCACTCTCGACAACAAATTTCCGAACGGCATCCGATTTGAAGGCGATGACGGCTGGATATTTTGCACCCGCAGTGAAGATGGTGACGAAGCGTTGCCGCCCTTGCGCGCGAGTGATAAAAAAATTCTGTCACCACTGGGCGCAAATACTGTGCGCTGGCAACCAAGTAAATCGCATCATGGCAACTGGCTCGCAAGCATTGTGGCTAATTGCCAGCCCATCGCGCCGATACAGCAATCCGCCCGCAGCCTCGAAGCCTGCGCCGCCGCGTGGATTAGTATGAAATTGAAACGCAAATTGACGTGGGATGTCGCGACGGAAGCGTTTGTCGGTGACGCTGCGGCCAACGCCTTGCGCAGCCGCAAAGCGCGCAAACCGGAATACGATTTTGAACTCGTGCTGAAACGTGCGGGCATTGCCTGACAATTTTCCCTTTACGCAGGCGCGACATTCACTAGATTGCCGCCATGCCAGAGATTGCCAACTTCGTTAATAACGGCGCCGCCGCCATCACGCCCGCCCTCGCGGAAAAAGTTTTGCGCCACCTGCCCCAGTGGAAACTGGAGTTCACCCAAATTGATGCGCCGAAATTTCCGCACCTCGTGGACCAACTGGAATTTCTCGCTGACTCCGTCGAAGACGTCATCGAGGGCGCTTACAAGGAATTGCCGTTTGTGGCCGTGGCGCAAGCGGTGTTCGCGCTTATCTACGCGCATAAAAAAGACGGCATCATTCCCGCCGGCATTTTGAATCTCGGACGCGCGGACGATTCCAGCGTCGTGCGCGCCGTGTTGATTCAGAACGAAAAAGCCTTCGCGATTTACGCCGGCAAACAGGGCGTGGACTGGCGCAAAATCACCAGTCAGGCGTAATACAACTTCAACAAACATGTTGATTCCATTGGTCATAACGCTCGTCGGCGCGGATCGCACCGGCCTCGTGGAATCCGTCGCGCGCGTCGTCGCGGAACACGACGGCAACTGGCTGGAAAGCCGCATGTGCCGGCTCGGCGGCGAATTTGCGGGCATCTTGCGCGTGGAAATTCCGGCGGAGAAAAAATCTGCGTTGCTTGCCGCACTTCAAAAAATTTCCGGTCTGAACGTCGTCATTCAGCCGACGCAAACGGCAGTGGCCGCAACTTCGGGACGCCAAACGAAATTGGAAATCGTCGGCAGCGACCGACCGGGCATCGTCCGCGAAATCACCAGCGCGCTCGCGCGGGCGAACGTGAACGTGGAAGAATTTTTCAGTGAACTCGTTAGCGCTCCGATGAGCGGCGAAACCTTGTTCAAAGCCAGCGCGCGCTTGCAATTACCTGAACATTGCGACCTCGCCGCGCTGAAACGTGATCTGGAAAAAATCGCCGCCGACTTGCTGGTGGATGTTTCGTTCGCGGAACTTTCTGGGAAATAATTTTTAGCCACAGAGACACAGAGCGCACAGAGGTTTAATTTTATTCTCTGTGTGCTCTGTGTCTCTGTGGCAATTTTTTGAATTTTAATTTACCCTTTGCGCGATGTTTGAACTTCTCAAAACCGATACGACCACGAAAGCGCGGCTGGGCAAATTGACCACCGCGCACGGCGTCGTGGACACGCCGGTGTATATGCCCGTCGGCACGCAAGCTAGCGTCAAGGCGATGGACCCGCGTGAATTGCATGAGTGCGGCACGCAAATCATTCTTGGCAATACCTATCATTTGAACATCCGGCCCGGCTTGGAAGTCATCACGGCGGCCGGCGGCTTGCATAAGTTTATGAATTGGCAGTTGCCGATTCTCACCGACAGCGGCGGCTTTCAAGTTTTCAGCCTCGCAAAAATTCGGAAGGTCAAGGAACACGGCGTGGAATTCCGTTCGCACTTGGACGGCTCGCTTTTATTTATCGGCCCGAAAGAATCCATGGAAATCCAGCGCGTGCTCGGTTCTGACATCGCGATGGTTTTCGACGAATGTCCGCCGCACGACGCGCCCGCCAAGGAACAGCGCCTCGCCGTCGAACGCACAATTCGTTGGGCGCGCGAATGTCGCACGCAGCCGCGCGCGGACGGACAAAAAGTTTTTGGCATCGTGCAAGGCGGCAACAATCCCGTGTTGCGCGAGCAATGCGCGAAGGCGTTAGTTGAAATGGATTTTGACGGTTACGCCATCGGCGGCGTGAGCGTCGGTGAGCCGGAGCCGGAGATGATGCAGGCAATCGAGATGTCTGTGCCGCATTTGCCCGAAAACAAAGCGCGCTACGCGATGGGTCTCGGCACACCTGCGCAAATGCTCGAACTCATCGCCCGTGGCGTGGATATGTTCGATTGCGTGTTGCCTACGCGCGTCGCGCGCAACGGCACGGCTTATACGCGGCGCGGTGCGCTCGGCATCAAGGGCGGCAGCTACAAAATGGATTTTCGCCCCATCGAGGAAGATTGCGACTGCTTCGCGTGCAAACATTTTACGCGCGCCTATCTCCGGCATCTGCTCAAGGCGAATGAAATTCTCGGGCTACGGATGTTGAGCGTCCACAACACGCACATGTATTTGAAGGTGATGGCCGATGCCCGCACGCATCTTGCCGCCGGCACTTTTGGCGAGTTTTACCGCGAATTCATTGCGAACTTCAAGCCGTCGGAAAAAATTCTGGCGCACCGGAAAAAAGAAAAAGAGAAAAAGGAAAAATAATTTTCTGAAGCAGATTACACCGATCGCCACCGATTAAACCCAAGTTAATCCGTGAAATCTGTGGCTAAAGAAAATTTGCAGGTCAATCAAGGATGTGGCACAATCTTGTCGTTGTAACAACAATTTTTGTAAAACTATGAGCAAACCGAAAATCATCGCTTACTTGAAACCGTCTTGTGGTTGGAGTGCTGGCGTCCGCGCCATTCTGAAGAAATATGATTTGCCGTTTGAAGACCGCGACATCATCAACGATCCGGCGCAGCGCGCGGAAATGGTAGAGAAGAGCGGCCAGATGCTCAGCCCATGCGTCGAAATCAATGGCCACATGTTGCCCGACATCAGCGGTGACGAAGTCGAAGCGTGGATGCTCGCAAACAACATCGTGACGCCCAATCATCGCGTGCCGGACGCGCCGACCAACGAAGCGTGCGCCAAGCACAAACACCTTTACGCGCAGGCTTAAAATTTTAGGGTGGGGAACAAACGCCGCATCGGAAACCCCGGTGCGGCTTTTTCTTTCGTGAAATCGACGCCGAATTAAGTTAAACCTTTTCCATGCGAATCGTCTCCCGCGCCACCGCCATGCAGAAAATTGCGCTGCAATGGAAACGCGCCGCCATCAAAATCGGTTTTGTGCCGACGATGGGTTATCTGCACGCCGGTCATTTGAGCCTCGTGCACGCGGCACGCAAACGCGTTGGCCCCAAGGGAAAAGTAGTTGTAAGCATTTACGTCAACCCGACACAGTTTGCGCCGACGGAAGATTTGTCCAAGTATCCGCGCGATTTGAAACGTGATTTGAAATTGTGCCGTGAAGCGAGCGCGGACGTCGTGTTCACGCCGAGCGATGCAGAAATGTATCCGGGCAAGGTAGACGGCAATTACAGCACTTACGTCGTCGAAGAAGACCTCGGCCGCGTGATGGAAGGCGCGTCACGGCCAACACATTTTCGCGGCGTGACGACGATTGTTGCCAAACTTTTTAATATCGTGTTGCCGGATATTTCCGTATTCGGGCAAAAAGATTTTCAGCAGGCAGCCATTATCCAGCGCATGGTAGCGGATTTGAATTTTCCGGTGCAAATCATCGTCGCGCCGACGCGGCGCGAGGCGGATGGGCTGGCGATGAGTTCGCGCAACAAGTATCTCGACGCGGAGCAGCGCGCGCAGGCGGTGATTTTGTTTCACGCGTTGCAGGCGGCGAAAGTAGCGGTGGCGAAGAAAGCCGTGCCGGCGGCGCGGCTGAAAAAAGATTTGGCGGAATTCATCACCGCCGCGCCGCTGGCGCGACTGGATTACGTCGAGTTTTTTGATCCCGAAACCTTGCAGCCGGTGGCGGAGGTGAAACGCGGCGCGCACATGGCGCTGGCGGTTTATTTCGGCAAGACGCGGTTGATTGACAATGCAAGATTATGATTTAACGCAAAGACGCAAAGGCGCAAGGAATAGCGGCCGCCAGCAAAGAGACGGCCAAAGGCAGTTTGGGGTGGACGAACGGAGCAAAGGGCGGATTTGGTAACTGGACGATTCCGTTATTCCTGTTTTTTTCGTCGAATCAAATTTCCTTCCCAAGTGGAATTCTTTTTATAGTTGTCCGCGCCCCACATGGGTTGAAGGTTCGAATAATGGAAACATTGTGAAAATGAATTTGGATCACTGAAATCAAAGGATGCACAGGGACGTATGTGGTCAACGTGCCATTCACCGTAATTAGACCATGACATCCCAGCCTTGAATTGCTTTTCTAGGTGCGCCTTTAATTCAGTCAACGTGCAGCCAACGAACTCTAGCGTGGAACTACTTTTTAGCCGTCCACCTAGAACAGCAGAAACACGGGCTCGCATTCGCTGAAGTAGGCGAAAATCAATATCAGCTTTCTCTCTCCTTCGGATTCGAGCCCCATTTATGGCAGTATCCACACGATCTCTTGCGCGGGAGATAGCTCCAAGGAGAGATTGATTCTTTTTTATCCAAGCAAGCTGTTGCTTGAGACGGTCGGGCTTTTCATCGTCGCCAAAGAGATTTGGTTGGGTAACTACGGGTCTGTCGGTTTCAGGTTTTTCATTAACTGGTTGCTTTAACAAATGCTTTAATTGAACCGTCGGAGCATTTAAGTGAGGGAATCGTTTTTCTCTCTCGCTAGTAGTCGGGGTTTGGTTGTCTAAATTTGAATAGGTAATATTTACCTCCGCTTGGGAAATTTGAAACTCATCTGGAAGCTGCTTGGTCGCCGGATTCTTTTTTGGTTTATCCGCCTTCTTACTTTCCGGCAGAGGATTCTGCTTTTTGCCATGCGCCCAGCGTTCGTGGTAAGCCAGATAGTATTTTTGAAGAACGCCTTTTTTTGCAGTCGTTTTCTTGCCGCAACCACAACAACAGTTTCCGTAGCCGTAAGGCCAATCTTCAGCTGTGTTTAAAGAAAGATTATTGGCTGGTATCGAGTCCATGCACGGTTGTCATCTTTGGATTTATCCACGCCAATGGCGAAATTTCAACTTGGTTTACTTGTTCCAGAATGGAGTTAAGTCGGTGCAGTAGGATAGCTCCAGATAAAATAAACCGGTCACGGGAATTTTTATTTGTCAAAATAGCCATCTCTGGCTGTGCGGTAGCGAGTGCGTGTAGGACCAGGTCGAACGCTCTAGGGAATGCCAATTTGGAAGTAATCACTTGAACTTTCACGTCATCAAATGTTATTCCAAGTTTTTTGTGTGCGAATTCGTTTCTGACATCCTTAATTAAATGCAATTCGCGATGGAAAAGTGGGTGAACCAAACCCAAGCGACTCGTTAATTCAATTCGCACATAAAACGACTTGCCTATCGCTCCGCCATCTTTCTTGTCTCTGGGCGGAAGGAGATGTTTTTCTAAAATCTGGCCTAAAGTATCATCTAGTTCCGCGCCGAGGAGAATTGCCGCTGAACGGTCGGATTCGTTCTGCATCTCATCCAAGACCTTATTCACATAGGTGACTGCATCATCCGATAGCCACCATTTGGATTTTTGATTGGCATCCATTTTATTATTACACAGTCGGTAGATTAGCTCTCAACAGTTTTTAACGCACGCATTTTCATGTAAATGACATGGGTTTCCACGGGTGGAGAAAACGGATGCGGAGGATGACCCGCTCTATTTCCGGATCAGCCTGCCGGTGCAACTGGGCAATTCGAGGACGACGAGGAGGATCCTTTGCGGCTTTGCTCCTTTGCGGCTTTGCGTTAAAGTTTTTTCCGTCGCATGAAGCAATTTGATTTCCTCATTCTCGGCAGCGGCATTGCGGGGCTGTCGCTTGCGCTCAAGGTTGCGCCGCGCGGGCGCGTGGCCATCGTCACCAAAAAGGATCGCGCGGAGTCGAACACCAATTACGCGCAGGGCGGCATCGCGTCGGTGACGAGCAAGGAGGATTCGTTCGAGTCGCACGTGCGCGACACGCTCGCGGCGGGCGCAGGCTTGTGCCGGGAAAATGTCGTGCGCGCGATTGTCGAGGAAGGGCCGGCGCGGATTCAGGAACTGATCGAGCTGGGCATGAAATTTTCCGAGCGCGAAATTCCGGCGTCGCACGGCGCGCATGAACTTGATTTGGGCAAGGAAGGCGGCCATTCCAAGCGGCGGATTCTGCACGCGAAGGACGTGACCGGTCGCGAGATTGAACGCGCGCTGCTGGATGCCATTTCGCGCCAGCCGAACATCGAGATTTTTGAAAACCACATTGCGATTGATTTGGTCACGAGCCAGAAGCTCGGCTATGTCGGCGAGAACCGCTGTCTCGGCGCGTATGTGTTCGACAAAAAGGCGAACCGCGTCTGGACGTTCGCCGCGCCGGTGACGGTGCTGGCGACCGGCGGCTGCGGCAAGGTGTATCTCTACACGACGAATCCCGACATCGCGACCGGCGACGGCGTGGCGATGGCATTTCGCGCGGGCGCGAGCATCGCGAACATGGAGTTCGTGCAGTTTCATCCGACGTGTTTGTATCATCCGAAGGCGAAAAGTTTTCTCATCAGCGAAGCCGTGCGGGGTGAAGGCGGCATTTTGAAAACCCTAGACGGAAAAGAATTCATGGACGCCGTGCATCCGCTGAAATCGCTTGCACCGCGCGACGTGGTGGCACGGGCGATTGACAGCGAGATGAAAAAATCCGGCGCGGACTGCGTGCATCTGGACATCACTCACAAGCCGGCGAAATTCATCATCGAGCGGTTTCCGAACATCTACAAAACCTGCCTAGGCTACGGCATCGACATCACGCGCGAGCCGATTCCCGTGGTGCCAGCGGCGCATTACCAGTGCGGCGGCGTGGTGACGAACGTGGACGGCGAGACGGACATCGCGGGGCTATTTGCGGTCGGCGAAGTGGCTTGCACCGGCTTGCACGGCGCGAACCGGCTGGCGAGCAATTCACTTTTGGAGGCGCTCGTGTGCGCGCATCGCGCGGCGGCGAAAATTCTGGCCGCGCCGTTGCCGAAATCCGATTTCAAAATTCCGGTGTGGCAATCCGGCAACGCGATGAACGCGGACGAACTGGTCGTCGTCGCGCACAACTGGGACGAAATCCGGCGGCTGATGTGGGATTACGTCGGCATCGTGCGGACGAACAAGCGGCTACAGCGCGCGCAATCGCGGCTGGCGAATTTGCAGCAGGAAATCCAGGAGTATTACTGGAATTTCATCGTGACCGCCGACCTGCTGGAGCTGCGCAACATCGCGACGGTGGCGGAACTCATCGTGCGCTGCGCGCTGATGCGACCGGAAAGCCGCGGGCTGAATTACAATCTGGATTTTCCCGACTTGAATCCCGACTGGGCGCAGCGCGACAGCGTGGTGCGAAGGGGAAATTAAAATCACGCGACAATAACTTTTTCACTGGTGGTCAATTTGACAGTTTAGGCTCGACTTTGGTAGCCTTCGCGGTAATGGCTGACCACGCAGTTTATTTCAGCGACAAATTTGTTTTGTCGCGAGATGCTTTCGACACCACTCGCAAGGCTGCGTGGATTGCGGCATCGTTTGACAAAGAACCAATTCCGGGCATCCGGCTGTGTTCGCCAAAATCAGCCACGCTCGATGACGCCCGGCGTGTTCACTCGGATAATTATCTGCGCGCATTGCAAACCGGCCAGCCCGCCGCACTCGCCAGTTCCTCCAAAATAAATTGGGACGCTGGTGTGCTGCCGATGGCGTTGAGCGCGTGCGGCGGAATGTTGGCAGCAGGCAAAGCCGCGCGGCGCGATGGCGTCGCCGGCTGTCTTGCCAGCGGATTTCATCACGCCAAGCGCGACCGGGGCGATGGCTTTTGCACGCTCAACGGCCTCGCCATCACCGCTCATGTCTTGGCCGAAGGCAACCGCGATCACATTTTGATTGTGGATTTGGACGCGCATTGCGGCGGCGGCACACATTCACTGATTCAAAACCATCCCCGGCTCTGGCAGTTGGACGTAAGCGTTATGCCTTACGACGATTACCCGCCCGGCGAACGCTGCCTCAAGGAAACCGTGGCTGACGCTCGGCACTACCTGAAAACCGTCTGGCGGTGCCTGCAACAGGCCGAGGCCGAATGGCCGTTGTTTGCCCTGTGCCTTTACAACGCGGGCATGGATGTCCATCAAGACTGCAAAATTGGCGGACTCGCCGGCGTGGATGAATTCATCATCACCCTGCGCGAGGAAATGATTTTCCAATGGTGCGGCGAACGAGGAATTCCGATTGCCTACGCGCTGGCCGGCGGCTATACCGGCGGCAAGCTGACCCGCGAACGACTGGTGGATTTGCACCGCCTGACCATGGCCTGTGCTGGGAAAATTGGAACGGGGTTGAAAGAAAACGAAATTATTTTATGATCGCTAAAACATCAAAACGAACAACAGGAGGACTTTTATCATGAGCGATTTTCGAGAAACACTTAACGAGAATGCCGGGTATGTGAATTTCCAAGCTCAGTTTGCGGCAGTTCATCAGCGGAGGGATCAGATTGAAAAGCAGAGTCAGCAGACGGAGGCGCTTCAAGCGCAAACTCGGGAGCTGGAAAAACATAACCGAATCGAACAAGATCGCGCCGAGGTGGAAAGGCAACGATTGAAAATCGAACAGCAGCGTGCCGAAGCAGATGCGTCCGAACGGGAGCAGCTTCGGCTTCAAGCCGAACAGATCAAGCAAGTCAGATTGTTAATGGCCGATTGTTTGGAATCAATCGGGCGCTTAAAAAAACTCAAGCCAACATCTTAACCGTTTTTCATGGGTATGAGCGACAAAACTTGGGATGAATCATTGCTCCGGTCTGTTGCGGTTTTGCAGATACAATGTCGTTTGCTGGATGAACAAGCCGACATACTGACCGATTTGTCCGATATGCAAGCCCATCGGCGGATCAAGTCTGATCTGGCTGATTATATCGCCGCCCATGCCAAGGCTGGCACGATTCCATCCGACCCGCTTGCAGAAATAAAGATCCGCCTAGGCAAACTGTCCAAGTTTTTTTCCGAGGCTGAAGAAACGCGGCACCACTTTTTGGTTAAGGAAATCCCTGCTCGTTCCCTAAATACGATTCGTCAGGCGCAAAGTCATCTGGAAGAAACCATCAATCAACTGCCTGCGCGTTTGCAGTCCATTGCCGCAGAGCTTTCCCCGCTGGATTGGGAAGGCGACGGTGTCAATGCTGACATTCATCCGGAGTTGCTGATCTGCGCTCAAGGGTTGGATGAAGAATTGGAAGAGGATCTGCCAGAGACGGCTGATTTGCGCCGCAGCTTCCGTCTTTTGGCATTGGGAAAAGGTCATTTCTACCAAGGACTTCAGCTTCAGTTTCAGAAAGTCCGGGAAAGTCTGTTACCTTTGGTCGAGATTCATGCCCGCCATCGTGAAACCCTGACGCGAATTGCCGAACCAATTTCGCTGGGCAATCATCGCACAGCCGGACAAATGATGGCGAACGGCGGCATAGATCCAAATTATCCCGGTAACTTTACGGATTTGGATTACAGTCCGGCAAACAAAACCGCTGAACTACAAATCGCCGCCAATACGTCGGTTTCCTTTTCAAACAAATTATCCGGTGAATGCAACAAGCTGTTGAAAGACTTCGAGAAAGTGGCCGGCACGGGCGAGCAAACCGCCCGCTTTGGAAACGCCAAGACACAGCTTACATCGTGGCGAAATTTTTTGGACAAACATTGGGCTAAAACAACGGGCTTGGCTGGTTCCGAATTGGAGCAGGAATGTCGCCCCCACCTTGAAGCCGCCTATCAATGGTTGGATTGGGCGGAGACAGAACTCAATACAAAGGCAACTAAAGGGACGGAAAAACGGCTCTTAAAAATAGCCGCCATTGCTGCTGCCGCGCTACTGGTGGTAATTGCAATTGCAATCGGAATTTCTGCAAAAATAAAACACAACAGGCAAGTGGCCGCAGAGCAAGCGGCAGCTGAAAAAGTGGCGGATGAAAAAGCTGCCATAAAACAGGCGGCTGCCGAAAAAGCAGCTGAGAGGGTTCACTTTTCTGGACCACTAATGTGTTAGCCCAAGCATTGGTTTGAGTTTATGTTTTCGTTGTTTCTTTGTCCATTCCCAGTGGAGGGAGG
>Ga0214164_1001226_pt1 | contig 14998 bp, 13 predicted proteins | sample TroBogepilimnion_13_FD_153003 | JGI IMG/M metagenome (GOLD analysis project Ga0214164, IMG submission 153003) | Freshwater microbial communities from Trout Bog Lake, WI - Practice 03JUN2009 epilimnion v4 | ecosystem: Environmental > Aquatic > Freshwater > Lake > Epilimnion/Euphotic zone ...
GTAGATTTTAATTCGCAAGAATATAAAGATAATATGTCTCATAAATCAAAAGAAATGTGGTCAAATAGAACCGACGAGGAAATAAAAGAAATTGGTAAAAAAATTTCTGAGGTTCAATTAGGTAAACCAAAAACTGGAGAAGCGGCTAAAGATGTAAAGAAAACTTCAGAAGAAACAAAATTGAAACAGAGTATTGCTATAAAAGAAGCATTAAAGAATATAGACCGCTCTGGATATTATTGGTGGAATAATGGTATTATAAATAAGAGAAGTAAAGAACAACCTTCAGAAGAGTGGATAAAGGGTAAATTGCCTCATAATAAATCATATAATTCAGATAAAATGAAAGAGATATGGGCAAAGAGAAAGGCCGGAGAATTATCTATGCCTAATTATAAAAATATAGGAGGAATTAGCTAATGGCTACGAATTTTTTTCTTTAATAATTTCAAATCATCACAAGAACAACAACTTCTTGAAAATTTAATTATTGAATCTATTCAAATTTATGGCGAAGATATAATTTATATTCCTCGCCAAATAAACAACTATGATTCGATATATGGTGCCGATGATCAATCAAGTTATTCTAAATGGTATCCTATTGAAATGTATATCAAATCAGTAGATGGATTTGGTGGTGATGGCAATTTCATGTCAAAATTTGGTTTAGAAATTCGTGACCAAGTTGTTTTTTCTGTTGCCCAAAGAAGATTTTCTGAAGAAGTTGGTGCTAATACTAAACAGCCAAGACCAAACGAAGGTGATCTAATTTACTTTCCTCTCAACAATAAATGCTTTCAAATTAAATTTACTAATAAGTTTGAAATGTTCTATCAATTAGGTGCACTTCAAACATGGGAAATGACTTGTGAATTATTTGAATATTCTTCAGAAATTCTAAATACTGGTATTGCAGTAATTGATAATCTACAAAAGAAATTTGATCTTAATCAAATGGATTGGTCAATTCAAGATCAAAACGGTAATGCCATTCTTACACAAGATATGGATTATATTGTTCTTGAAGGGGCTTCATTAGAAAAAATTGATCCTGCCGCAGACAATGATGAAATTCAAACAGAATCAAATGTATTTGTAGATTTCTCAATGTCTGATCCATTTTCAGAAGGTAATATCTGATTTATTCATTTTACTAAATACTCCTGAGATAATCTCAAAGGAGTATTTTAAATGGAAAATTATGGTTTTGTATATATTTGGTTTGATCGTAAGCACAAACGATATTATATCGGATGTCATTGGGGATGTATTGATGACGGTTATGTTTGTTCATCTTCAAATATGAAATCTGCATACAAAAGAAGACCAAATGATTTTAAAAGAAAAATATTAATTAAAATTTATACCAATAAAAAAGATTTATTAGAAGAAGAATATAAATGGTTATCTAAAATAAAAAAGGAAGAATTGGGTAAACGATATTATAATTTACATAATTATCATTTTAGCCATTGGTCTACAGACGAAAATTCTAAGTTGTCTGTAGGAGAAAAAATATCTAAGTCGCATTTAGAAAATCCCAATTTTGGTAAATGGAATGCCGGAAAATTTTTATCAGAAGAAACAAAAGAAAAAATTAGTAATAAATTAAAGGGTAAACCTAGTAATTATATAAGATCAAAAGAAACTCGTGATAAAATTTCAAATAATAATAAAAGACTCCAAAAAGAAAATCGTATTGGGATGGGCGGTAAAAAACATTCTACTGAAACTATTGAAAAAATGAAATTAAATAACGCCATGAATAACGAAGAAAATAGAAAAGGGGTATCTGATTCCAAAAAAGGTATTAGATGGCTTAAATTAGGCGATGTAAGAAAAATGGCAATTCCTAATTCTGATAAATATAATGAATTAATAAAATTAGGTTTTAAACTAATTTAAGGGGTATTTAACATTTTCGGTCAAACATTCTATTTCAGTTTAATTAAAAAATATGTTGTGCTTGTTGGAACATTATTCAACGACATTAAAATTGTTCGCACAGATTCTTCGGGTAATATGACAGAACTAATTAAAGTTCCTATTTCATATGCACCAAAGGATAAAATGCTTCAGCGTGTTCTTCAAGACCCTAATATTGATCGACCAACAGCAGTTAATGCCCTTCCAATGATTTCATTTGAAATGGGTCAAATTGTATATGATGGCGCGAGAAAATTAAATACTATCGGCAGAAGTGCAGTTAAAGGTGCCAATTCTTCTGTTATTAGTTATCAGTATAATCCTGTTCCATATAATTTTGATTTTAAAGTATTCATATACGCTAAAAATGCCGAAGATGCAAACAAAATTTTAGAACAAATACTTCCATTTTTTACTCCAGATTGGACAACAACAGTTGATCTAATCCCGCAAATGAATGAAGTTAAAGACATCCCTATTATTATGAATGGGGTACATTATGAAGATAACTATGACGATAAATTTGAAAAAAGAAGAGCTATTGTATGGACATTAAATTTAACCCTCAAAGGTTATCTTTATGGTCCAGTTAAAAGCTCTGGTGTTATCAAATTTGTTGATACTACTTTCTATATTCCTCAAGTTCCAGATGGTCAACTTTCTACTGCAGTTGGAAACACAAATCCATCTGAAAGAGTTACAGTACAACCTGGTCTTGATGCAAACGGGAACCCAACTTCTAATATTTCAATAACTATACCATATAATCAAATACAAGCAACAGATAATTTTGGATATATTGATATAATTTATAACGAGAACCAATTGACATGAATGATGAAGAAAATGAACGTTTAGACAAAGAGTTAGGCATTACACCCATAACAAAAATTAATGAAAAAGTTGTTAATCTTATGGCAGATGCCCACAATGATTCGGCAACAACGGATTTTGAAACTGCAAGAGCTAATGTATTAAATGTTATTGAAAACTTAGATGATGCCATGCATAAATTAGCCGAGATTGCACATCAGTCTCAGCATCCACGTGCCTATGAAGTATTTGCAAAATTGGCAGAAACATCTCTTTCCGCCAATAAAGATTTAATGGATTTGCAAAGAAAAATTAGAGAAATTAAATCTGCCGATGAACCTATGAGTGGTCAGGCCAAAACAATTAATAATAATATGTTTGTTGGTTCTACTGCAGAATTACAAAAGATGATTGAAGGAATGAAAAAATGATGGATGATGAAAAATTTAAACACATCAAAGGATATAACGGAAATTCTCTTTTAAAACGAGCTAATCAAGATATTGATTGGACAGAGGAAATGGTTATTGAAGTTATTACATGTTCCCAAGACCCTGTGTATTTTACCGAAAAATATATGAAAATTATTAACATTGATAAAGGGTTAATAAATTTTAAACTATATGATTATCAGAAAGAAATGCTTCGTTCGTTTGCCGATAACCGTTTTAATATCATTACTACTGCTCGTCAGGCAGGTAAATCTACTACAACTTGTGCATTTATTCTTTGGTATATTATTTTTAATCCAGAAAAAACTGTTGCCTTACTTGCCAACAAAGGCGATACAGCCCGTGAAATTCTTGGTAAAATTCAGCTTGCTTATCAGCACCTCCCTAAATGGCTTCAACAAGGTGTTAAAGAATGGAACAAAGGTTCATTTGAATTAGAAAATAATTCTCGTGTTATCGCTTCTGCTACATCTTCTGACAATATTCGTGGTTATACCATTAACCTTCTATTCATCGACGAAGCGGCCTTTATTGAAAATTGGGATGAATTTTTTACTTCAGTGTATCCAACAATTTCGTCTGGTACTGAATCTAAAATTATTCTAGTTTCTACTCCTAATGGCTTGAACCACTTTTATTCAATTTGGGTTAATGCTTTAGAAAAAAGAAATCAATATAGCGCAATTAAAGTAAAATGGCAAAATGTACCCGGTCGTGATGAAAAATGGAAGCAAGATACTTTATCTTCCATGAACTTCGACCTTGAAAAATTTGCACAGGAATATGAAGTTGAATTTCTTGGTTCATCAGGAACTCTTATTGCTGGTTGGCGATTGAAAGAACTTGTACATCAAAATCCTATTGTACAAAAAGAAGGTTTGATACAATACGTTCCCCCAATTAAAGATCATGTATACATGATGGTGTGTGACGTGTCAAGAGGTAAAGGGTTAGATTATTCGGCGTTTCAATTACTTGATGTAACCAAAATGCCATATGAACAAGTAACTGTCTATAGAAATAATTCTATTTCACCAATGGATTATGCTGAAATTATTCATCGTGTGGCTAAAGCACATAATAATGCATCTGTTCTTGTTGAAGTAAATGATATTGGGGAACAAGTTTCTCATTCACTACATTATGACCTTGGTTATGAAAATGTCTTATTTACTGAAAACGCTGGTATGAAAGGTAAACGTATTACCTCTGGTTTCAGTGGAAAGGGAATAGATAAAGGCATTAGAACCACTAAAGTTGTTAAGTCTGCTGGATGTTCAATTTTAAAATTATTGGTTGAACAAAAACAAATCTTAATAAATGATTTTCATACAATCGCTGAATTTGCCACTTTTTCCAAAAAGGGTAATTCTTATGAAGCAGAACCAAATAAACATGATGATCTTGTCATGTGTTTGGTATTATTTGCTTGGCTATCGGATCAACAATATTTTAAAGACTACACTAATATCAATACCTTAATGTCATTAAGGGAGAAATCAGATGAAGACTTGGAGCAAGATATGGCTCCGTTTGGATTCTTTGATGATGGTAGGGAAGACTATGACGAATCTATTGAAACTCTTGTGCCTGATAGTTGGATGTGGAATGTAAAAGAAGACTTTTAATAAATAAAAGTAAATTAAATCTATATCCTAAACACAAAAGGGGAAAAAAATGGCTATTCAATTATCACCAGGTGTTAATGTTTCTGAAATTGACCTTACTACAGTTGTTCCATCAGTTGCTACCTCTACAGGTGCTCTTGCTGGTGTATTCCGTTGGGGTCCAGTTGGTCAACTAAGATTGATTGACACAGAACAGACACTATATCAAACTTACGGTAAACCTACAAGTTTCAATGCTGAAACATTTTTTACTGGAGCTAACTTCTTAGCATATACCAATTCGCTATATATTTCTCGTGCTGCAAATACTTCTGGTGCAACTCCAGTTGCTTCACTAAATGCTACAGCAGGAAATAACGTATTTACAATTGTTAGCAATACTTTCCCACTAACTGCAAATATGTATATTACCCAAACATCCAACTCTTCTGTTGTTGGTGCTGGAAATACTGTAACTATTACTGCAGCAAATTCTACAACAATTACACTTTCTGCAAATGCTCTTGCAACAAATGCTGCATTTCAGGTTTATTTTGGTAATCCACAGACTGCATATACTGCTGTTGGTTTTGCTCCAGAATCTTCTAATGCATACGTTGCCAACCTTGCCAGCCAAATTGTACCAAATTCTGATGCTTATTTGTACCCTGTAGACGGAAGCTTCGATTCTGATATTCTTTATGTTGCAAAATATCCTGGTGCTATCGGTAACTCTCTTCGCGTTTCTGTATGCGATACAGCAAGTTCATATACATCAAATGTTTCAGTTTCAAACACAGTTAATTTTACAATTGGTTCAAATACTGCAACCATTATTGGTGTAGCTAATAACCTTGTTGCTGCAAATATTGTAAGTTCATTTTCTCTCAATGATCAAATTGTTGTTGGTAACTCTTCTATTGGTTTCCAGTATATGCAAATTTCTGCAATTTCAACAACTGGTAACTCTTCAACAGCTAACGTGTCATTCTCGTTTAATAGCCCATATAGACTCCATACTGTATATGCTTCGAACACAATTCAGCGCTATTGGGAATTTTATAATGTTACTGGTGTTGCACCTGGTCAATCTCCATACGTTCTTCAGAATGGTAATACTGCAGCGCAAGATGAAATGCATGTAGTAGTTGTTGATAATGGTGGTTTATTTACTGGTACTCCTGGTACGGTTTTAGAAGTTTATCGTGGACTTTCACGTGCAAACAATGCAGTTAATGCTGATAATACTTCAAACTATTATAAAACAGTTATCAATCAGGCTTCTCAATATATTTGGTGGGCAAATGATCGTTCAACAGCGCCATCGGGAAATGCAACAACAGTAGCATCTTCATCTGCTCTTGCTCCTGCAAACATGTACTTTCAACTTGGTTCTGATGGTTTCGATGAAGCAACCGTATCCCTATCAACTCTTGGTAATGCCTATCGTTACTTTGAAAATTTTGAAACTATAGATATTTCTATCGTTCTTCAGGGTCGTCCATCTGGTAGCGTTGGTGCAACATATCAATTAGCTAATTATATCATCGACAATATTGTTACAGTTCGTAAAGATTGTATCGCAATGATTTCGCCTGATAAGTCAAACGTTTTAAATAATCGTGGTGCAGAAGCTGCAAATACTGTTGCATGGGCATCTAACATTCATAATACTTCTTATGCAGTTCTTGATTCTGGTTATAAATATCAGTATGACGTGTATAACGATGTGTATCGTTGGATTCCTTTAAATGGTGACATTGGCGGTCTATGTGCAAGAACAGACTCTACAAATGATGCATGGTGGTCTCCTGCTGGTTTCAATCGTGGTCAGATCAAGAACTTTGTAAAACTTGCTTATAATCCTGGTAAAGGTTCAAGAGATATTTTATATTCTGCTGGTATTAACCCTGTAGTTTCATTTCCTGGTCAAGGTACAATTCTTTATGGCGATAAAACATTCCAGTCAAAGCCATCTGCATTTGATCGCATCAATGTTCGTAGATTGTTCATTGTTCTTGAAAAGGCAATTTCAAAAGCATCTAAATTCTCTCTATTTGAATTCAATGATGCTTTCACAAGAGCACAGTTTAAGAATCTTATAACACCATATCTTCGCAATGTACAGGGTCGTCGTGGTATTACTGACTTCTTAGTTGTATGTGATGATACAAATAATACACCACAGGTTATAGACTCTAATCAGTTTGTAGGCGACATTTATATTAAACCAGCACGTTCAATCAACTTCATTCAGTTGAACTTTGTGGCAGTAGCTACTGGTGTTCAATTCTCTGAAGTAGTTGGACAGTTCTAAAAATAAAAAAAGTACTCCCTAAGATAACATCAAGGGGAGTACTTAATTAGATATAAATAATAAAAAACTCTAGGAGTAATATAAATGCCTTTAAATATTAGTGCTTTTAAATCAAATGGTTTAGTGTACGGTGGTGCACGTCCATCACAATTCAACGTATTTTTATCAGTACCTACAGGTATTGGCATTGATAACGTATCAGTCCAAAAATTTACTTTCGTATGTCGTGCTGCAGAACTTCCAGAATCAACAGTTGGTGCAATCGAAATTCCATATTTTGGTCGTAAAATTAAAGTTGCTGGTCAGAGAACATTTACTGATTGGTCTGTAACAGTAATGAACGATGAAGATTTTTCAGTACGTTCACTATTCGAAGTATGGTCAAATGCCATGAATCGTTTGGTTTCAAACGTTCGTGATCCAAGCCTAAATCAAGAACAGTATAAAGCTGATCTTACTGTAGTTCAGTACAGCGTAGATGGTTCCGAAATTAGATCATATCAGATTATTGGTGCATTTCCGACACAAATTGGTTCAATCTCTCTTGATTGGGATTCGGCAAGTGCTATCGAAACTTTCCCTGTTCAGTTTGCCTATGATTATTGGATTCCTATTACAGAAACTTCTGATAAAAAAGCTGGTGGCGTTAATACATATGGCGCTGCTGCACAAGCAGATGGCCCTGCAGGTCCAGCATAAATATATATAATGTTAAAATGAGGAATTAAAAGTGGCTGAATTATTTGGTTTTGAATTTAAAAGAAAAGATAAAATTACATCAGACCAGCTACCATCATTCACCCCAAAGGATCAGGATGATGGTGCTGTTGTTGTTGCGGCAGGTGGCGCTTATGGCACTTATGTTGACCTTGATGGTACAGTAAGAACAGAAGCAGAATTAGTTACAAAGTATCGTGAAATGGCCTTACAGCCTGAATGTGATGCTGCTGTTGACGAAATTGTTAATGAATCAATCTCTATTGATGAAGAAAAAATTGTTGATATTAATTTAGAAGATTTAAAAATTTCACCTAATGTTCATAAAGCCATTAGAGAAGAATTTAAAACTTGTCTTAAATTATTAGATTTCAATAAATATGGCTATGACATTTATCGTCGTTGGTATGTAGATGGAAGATTATATTATCATGTAGTTATTGATGATAAAAATCCACGTGATGGTATTAAAGAATTACGATATGTTGATCCAAGAAAAATTAGAAAAATTAGAGAAGTTGCCAAGAAAAAAATTCAAGCTGGTAACACAGGTGATGCAGTTATATCAAAAGTTGTAAACGAATACTTTATCTTTAACGATAAAGGTTTCTCTTATGGCAACAAAACAGTCGGTCCATCTACAACTGGTCTTAAAATTGCTAAAGATTCTGTTCTTTATATTGTATCTGGATTAACTGATAATCAAGGAACAATGGTTCTATCATATCTTCACAAAGCAATCAAGGCTTTAAATCAGCTTCGTACTTTAGAAGACTCTTTAGTTATTTACCGTTTAGCACGTGCACCAGAACGTAGAATTTGGTATATTGACGTTGGTAATCTTCCTAAGATGAAAGCGGAACAGTATGTTCGTGATATTATGGTCAAACATAAAAACCGTTTGATATATGATTCATCGACAGGTGAAGTCCGTGATGATCGTAAATTTATGACCATGCTTGAAGATTATTGGTTGCCTCGTCGTGAAGGTAATCGTGGTACAGAAGTTACAACACTTCCTGGTGGTCAAACATTAGGCCAAATGGATGACGTTCTTTACTTTCAGAAAAAATTTCTTCAAACACTAAGCGTTCCTATTTCTCGTTTAAATTCTGATGCCTTATTTTCTATTGGTCGAGCCACTGAAATTAGTCGTGATGAATTAAAATTTGATAGATTTATTGTTCGCCTAAGATCAAAATTTTCAATTCTATTTACAAAACTTTTAGAAAAGCAAGTAGTTCTCAAAGGTATTATGACCATTGAAGAATTTAATAATTTAGCTGCTGATATTAAATATGATTTTGCTAAAGATAATTATTTCACTGAACTTAAAAATGCAGAAATTACTGAAAATCGTGTAAATCTTGCTCGCAATATTCAAGACATGGCTGGTAAGTATTATTCACATCATTGGATTCGTAAAAATATTTTACAACAATCAGACGATGAAATTGATGAAATGGATAACGAAATTGTTGAAGAAAATGAATCACAAGATGCACGTTGGTTAAATCCAGCCATTGAGCAAAACATGCAGATGATGCAACAACAGCAACAAATGTCTAATCAAGAACAAGATCAAGGTATGCAATTTGCTGCTGGTGGGCCTACTAACACACAAGGCAATGATACTGAATCAAGAGAAAAATTGGAGCAAATCAGACAAGCTCAAGTATTCGTAGATCAAATTAAAAAACAAGGTGGTGAACGTTCAATGCAAGATGAAGCCAAGTTTAAAGCTGCTGTCCAAGTTATTGCAAAAAATAAAAGCTTTTTAGCTAAAATGGGTGTTACCGTTCCAGAATCTTCTAAAGATAAAATTCAAGGAAATGCACCTGCTCGCCCACAACAACCGCCACAACAATAGGATAATATACAATGTCAGAAAATGATAAATATAATATAAGCGATTTAATTGATACTGTAGTTGACCATAAGCCTCTTGAGTTTGCTCAAGTCTTCAATGATCTTACTTTCAGTAAACTACATTCTGCAATTAACGATAAAAAATTGGAAATTGCTCAGAGAATGTTTCAACCAGAAGACAATTCAGAGGAATAACAAATGGCAAAACAACTTAGCGACATTTTAAAAGGCAAAGATAAAAAGCTTGAAGGCGTAAACTCTTCTAAAGAAAGAGATGGTTCAACTGGATCAAAGCCATATGTTGACTATGAACAAAAAGCAAAGGGTGAACAGGACTTTGTTAAGAAGCATAAAACTCAAGAATGGGAAGGTCGTGCTGGTAACAAAGAAGACGTATTCAATGGAGGCAAAATTAAAAAGTCTCTTGATGATGTTAAAAATGCTAGACTACGCCCATCAACTGAAAAGGTATATGAAGAAGCTTCATGTAACCATTCTAAAGCTGGCGTTGAATGTGAAATGCATGGTATGAAGGCTTGTCCTAAAAAAATTGAAGAAGTTTTAACTAAATCTACTCCTGCTAGCGAATATATTAAAGATTTTGAAAAATCGGATAATCCAAAATTTGCTGGTAAGTCTAAAGAAAAACGCAAAGAAATGGGGCTTGCTGCATATTATGCAAAACAGCGTGATGAATCTGCAGAACTTGCATCAGAATCACGAGCTTGGGTCAGCGCTAAACAAGTTGAAAAGGATATGCCTCGGAAAAATACTCAAGATTATTCAAAGTCCAGTGATCCAGAAATACAAAGAGAACTAGATAGAATCACTAGCGAAACTTCTAAAAGTTTTCCAAATCGAATTAAAGAAAGATCGAATAGAATTACAGCAGCTTTAAACTCTCCAATTAAAGAAGCTAAAGATGATACTGAAGAAGAAGTAAGTATGGTTACAACAGAATTACGTGCTATTGCGGCAAAAGTTGAAGAACTTCTTAAAGATATGCCAGATGACATGCATGTAGAACCTTGGGTACAAACTAAACTTGCTATGGCTAAAGCTAATATTTCAGGTATTCATGATTATATTCTTTATAAAGATGTTAAAGAAGAAATTAAAAAATCTAAAAATAAAAAAAAAGTTTAGAGGATGAAGAAGCTGCTGAACCTCTTTTAGAAAAAATTAGAAAAAAACTAAAAGATAAAAAGAAAAAAATGGAAGATGAACAGGCAGATACACCAATAACATTTCCGCCAAAACCAAATTTTCCGTCAAGTAATTTTAATGATACACCAATGCCTGTTTAAGAGGAAATATAAATGTCTAACACATATGCAATAAGTACTAATAATTATACAATGAAAACTACTCGTCCTGAGTCATTTTTAACACCTTCTCGTACACGTGACGTTGTTGGTAAGCTTAAAGTGTCTATGTCTCAGAATATCTACGAAGCCGATTTTGAATATGGTACTCAGCCTATGCGTTGGGAGAACTATAGCGTTAATACTGCATCTTCTGGTAGTATTGCAAACGTAGTTCAAATGCCTGGTATGGGTGGTGTTCGAATGCTTGTGGGTAATAATGCTGGTGATTTAACTATTCGTCAATCACGTCCATATCATCGTTATCAACCTGGTAAAACAATGTATATGGCTACCGCCATTAACTTTGGTGCTCCAAGCCCAAGTTCTGGTGCGACTGCATCATTTACAGGTTCTATTTCTGGAACAACTCTTACTGTAACAAGCGCTGTTACAGGCACAATTGCTATCGGCCAAGTCCTTTCGGGTAATCTTGGTTCTGGTGTCGTAACTGGCACAACTATTGTATCTGGTTCTGGTACATCTTGGGTAGTTAGTATTTCTCAAACTGTACCTTCTACATCATTTACTGCTACATTTGTAGGTGGTGTCCAGCGTGTAGGTTTCTTTGATGATTCAAATGGTATTTTCTTTGAACAGGGTATTCCGACTGCATTAAATCCATCGGGTATGTATTGTGTTATTCGATCTGACGTTGGTTCTGTAAATCTTAATACTGGTGCTCCTACTTCATCAATGCCTGTAGATACTAAATTTTCCCTTGAAAACTGGTATGGTGATCCTGTAACTTCATTGATCAATTGGTCTGGAATCCAGATGCTTTGGATGGAGTATGCATGGTATGGTGCTGGTTGTATTCGTTGGGGTATTCTACTTAATGGTGAACCATATGTTCTTCATGAAGTTGGTGCAGGTAATGGAACATTTACTGGCTCACCACAACAGTTTGCTTGGTCTCGTACAGGTAACCTTCCAGTAAGATACGAACAGAGAAATATTTCTGCCACAACTGCAAATTCTGCCTTAGTTCACTTTGGTGTATCTGTTATGGTTGAAAATCGCCAAGACCCTCAACGTGGTTTCACTTATTCATATGGAATGAGTCCTACTTCTATTCGTAGAAACGTTCCAGTTAGTACAACTCGTTTTCCTGTCGTTTCAGTTCAAATTAATCAGATGGGTCGTATTGAAGCAAATAATACAACACAGAATAACTATTTTACTACAGGCTCTGTTGCCGCAAATATTGTTTCTGGTAATACTACATCTATTCAAGTTGCTGGTACTCCTTGGACTGCTAATCAGTTTGTTGGTAGAGCAATTACATTTAATGGACTTGGTGCTGGTAATACTAATATTACTGCTCGCGTTGCTAATAATTCCGCTAACGTTGTATATTTTAATGATTTGATTTCTAATACTGCGCCTATTGCAAATACGCCAAATACTACAACAAGTTATTCTATTGGTCTTATTAATCGTGGTCAAATTCTTCCGCAAACATTAATTATTTCTTCTGATTCTTCTTGTTTAGTTGAACTTATTGTTTCTACAGCCACTAATCCAGTTGTTCTTACTAATTCTTCATTTGTTCCAATGAATACTCTTGGTTCATTTAACTCATTGGCATCTAAAGACATATCTGCAAATGCACTTTCAGCAAATACTGGTGAAGTTGTATATGCCTTTACTTCTCCTGCTGGTGGTTCTGGTCTACAAACCTTTGATTTAACAAACCTATTTGCTCTTTATAATAATATTAGAGGAAACCAACCGGATATTCTAACACTTGCCGTTTCTACCAATTCTTCAATTTCTGCAAATATTGGTGGTCACTTAGTTGCTCAGGAAGCAATGTCTTAAAATATAAATATAATAAAACAAACTTAGGACAAAGCAAATGAAACTTATTACAGAGTTAGTAGAAGAAGTAGAATACTTATCAGAAGCCAAAGATGATGGCGAAAAAAACCATTATATTCATGGTATATTTCTTCAAGCTGATGTTAAAAATCGTAATGGTAGAATTTATCCAATTGATGTTATGGAAAAAGAAGTTGATCGTTATATGAAATACGTAGTTAAAGCTGGTCGTGCATATGGCGAATTGGGTCATCCTGCCGGACCATCTATTAACCTTGATCGTGTTTCTCATCTCATCGTTGAACTTAAAAAAGACGGTAAGAACTTTATCGGTAAAGCAAAATTAACTGAAACCCCAATGGGTGATATTGCAAAAGGTCTTCTAAAATCTGGCGCAAAACTTGGTGTTTCTTCACGTGGCATGGGTTCTTTGAAAGAACATAAGGGCGTAATGGTAGTTCAAGGGGATTATCATATTGCTACTGCTGCTGATATTGTTGCCGATCCTTCGGCACCTGGTGCTTTTGTTGAAGGCATTATGGAGAATGTAGAATGGTTCTATGATCCTGTCAAGGGAACATGGCATGAAGAAAAACTCGATATGATTAAAAAAGCAGTAAATAACATGTCATTGCAGGAAATAGAAGATAAAAAGCTATCAATTTTTGAAGATTACGTTGCTTCATTAACTGTAAAATCTCGTCTAATATAAATAATTTAAATTCTACAAAGGAGACTTTTTAATGTCTAACAAAGAAACAAATACAGGTCTTGAAGAAATCTTCAAAACTTCTTTACAAGAAGCTAAAATGAAAGCTCGTGCTGCCTACGGAAAAGACACCAAAGAAGAAGGTGAAGAAGAAGAAGGCGAAGAAGAAGAGGAAGATGGCGAAAAGTCACATGGCAAAGATAAGAACAAAAATATTGATGGTGAAGAATCTGGTGAAGAAGAAGAAAAAGTTCGCACCAAAAAAGTAAATAAAGAAAAAGCTGGTCAAATGAAGGGTAAAGTTGATGAAGAAACATTAGCTGCTGCTTCTCTACATCCTGCTGCTCGTTCTGTTCCTGATCCAAAAGCTCTTACTAAGTCAAAGATTGGCATGATGCAACATATGCTTGGTGCTATGAATGGCATGTCAAAATCTAGTTTAATTGATTTCTTCAATAAGTCAATGGCCGATTTTGGCCCAAATAAAAATTGGGGCATTGGTGATGTTGCTGGCAAGAATGCATCTTCCATTGATATGCAATCTTCAGATGCCGTTTCATCTAAGGGTCCAAAAACAAAATATGCAATGCCAAAACTTAATGTTCGTGAAGACGTTGAAGAAATGTTTGATGGACAGGATTTGTCAGAAGAATTTAAAGATAAAGCGTCAACTCTTTTTGAAGCCGCTATTAGTGCGCGTCTAATTGCAGAAACAGCACGTCTTGAAGAAGAATATTCTGCTATGATCGCAGAAGAAATTACAACTTTTCAAGAAGAACTAACAGATAAACTTGATACATATCTTGATTATGTTGTTGAAAATTGGATGAAAGAAAACGAAGTTGCTATTGAATCTGCCCTTCGCAATGAACTTATGGAAGAATTCATGGAAGGTCTTAAAGGTTTGTTTGCAGAACATTATATTGATGTTCCACAGTCAAAAATTGATATTCTAGAATCACTTGCAGAAAAAGTAAGTATCCTAGAAAATAAATATGATGAAGTCATTTCTGAAAATGTTGAACTTAAATCACATCTTCTTGAAAGTCAGAAAGAAGAAATTCTAGAAAGCATTGCATCCGATCTTGCACTAACACAACAGGAAAAATTTGCTGCGCTTGCAGAAGGAATTGATTTTGATGGTAACTTAGAAGTTTACTCTAAGAAACTAAATATTATCAAAGAAAACTACTTTAAAACAGAAACATCTACATATTCTTCAAATATTACTGAAGAAACATTTGAAGGCGAAGTAACAACTAATGTTGCTGGTAATCCAGTAATTAATCGTTACGCTGCCGCAATTGCTAGAACTGCTAAAAAGTAAAATAATATAAATAAAAATATATAATAAAATAGTTTATATCGAAAGGAAAACTAATGTATTTAGCCGAGGA
>Ga0214164_1001227_pt1 | contig 14992 bp, 29 predicted proteins | sample TroBogepilimnion_13_FD_153003 | JGI IMG/M metagenome (GOLD analysis project Ga0214164, IMG submission 153003) | Freshwater microbial communities from Trout Bog Lake, WI - Practice 03JUN2009 epilimnion v4 | ecosystem: Environmental > Aquatic > Freshwater > Lake > Epilimnion/Euphotic zone ...
TTGGCACACTAACTGAAGGCAAAAGCAATGAAGCATCTAAAAAGAAGGAGCTTGTCTCCCGAAACTTATCGGTCTTTAGCCGATAAGTAGTTCATAAGAAAATAATTGAAGATTTTTTTTGAATTGTTTATCCCTCCTTTTCCAATAGGCATCAATAGGGTGGACCTCGACCCTATTTTGCCATTTAGATGTATTTTTTAAAGTATGTCTATCAAAATATTTCATTATTGTAATGAAGATTTAACAATTTCAGAAACAATTTTATTATCAGCTCTACCAGATAGAGCTTTTGAAGCCGCACCCATAACTCTACCCATTTCTTTGATAGATGTGGCGCCTAAATTAGAAATAATATTTTTAACTTCTATTTCGATTTCTTCTCTACTCATTTGTTTAGGTAGGAATTCATCAATAACAGATATTTCTGACACTTCAACTTGATAAAGATCTTCTCTACCATTTGATTTGTAGATATCAGCACTTTCTTTTCTTTGTTTTACCATCTTCTGTAAAGTCACAAGAATCATGTCTTGTGTGACTTCTTTACCTGAAGCGTTTAAAAGCTCAATTTGTGATTTAATTCCTCTCAGTGCACGAAGTCTGTCATGATTCTTTTGAATCATTGCTTTTTTAATTTCTTGTGATATTTGTTCTTGTAAATTCATAATTAACTATTTAATTTGTTCATCTTTCTAACTTTAAAACCTCTCTTAATGCTAAAGACGAGACTAACCAAAAGGTCAACAGGCATCAAAACATATCCGAGCATAGCACTAATCATAAGATTAAAACCGGGTGTTGTGCCAATAATCCCATCTACGCTTCTATTTTTATCACTTTTATTGAGTTTATAAACACAATAAAAAAAGCTTATAGCGTAATACAACCAGAAATAGTTAAAGAACGTGTCAATTAATGTTTTCATTTTTTTAATTTTAATTTTTTTCTATTATAAAATAATTATTTTTCAATTTTTTTGTCGAAACTTTTTTCCTTCCACGTAGGCCACCCGACCTTATGTTAAAATAATAATTGATATTCAGGTGAATCAACTAACTCTTGATCAATTTCAAGATATTCAAGTTCATTTTTTAATTGAAGAAAACTATTATATGTTTTTTCATCTTCAACCTTGAGAATCAGGTCATCCAAGAAAAAATCTAAGTCTGTCATATTGTATAATTTATACAAATATACGACACTTTTTTGAAAAAGACAATTATTTCTTAAGGTTTTCTGGAAGTATGTCTCCAAAGGTAGGATTCTTTTTAAGACCTAAAATTTCATCAATTTTTTCTTGACGAATTCTTGTTTCATCATTTATATATCTCCAATAGTAATGATCACTAAGTTCATCAGTATACTCTTGCCAATACCCATAATCATCATCATATTCTAAAACATAGACATCATAATATGTCTTAATATTTTTGAGATTCATAAGATATATATTAACTAATAATATCACTAATCAGAACTTCTCTTAATTCTTGTTTTAATTTACTAAGTGTTACATCATCTGGATTTTCTTTTAAGACTTTATCAACCATTTCTTTTAATTTATCAATTACATATTGATTATCTCCCCAACCATTAAAAACACATTCAATTTTAGTAAAGTCAGCTGGAACAATCCAAAAAGTGATATTTTCATATTTTTCAATTTCTTTCTTTACTGAATCAAGAATAGCATTCGCCAAAGAAGGAGGTCGATTCTCAACATCAAGATAGTAAACAAAAATAGGATTTTTTAAATTGACTTGCATAAATAATTAATTTTTCCAAACAAGTTCTATAATCTTTTCAAATCTTTGAAACATTTTTTCTTCTGTTTCTTTCTTATCTAAAAAGCCAGCCCAGTCGATTTCTTCGGCTTGTAATCTGTTTTTAGGAACTACTTCTGAATCAAGACCAATTTCTTTAACAGAATTAATATCTACACGATATAAATAAACTCTCTTATAAGCTACACCTTTTTTATCTTTATATTCGATTTCAATAGGGTTCTCCCTATTTGATATCATATCTTTTGTGACGATGGCTGATGTTTCTTCTTTAGTTTCTCTGATTGCTGCATCAATTACTTTTTCTCCTACATCGACTCCACCTTTAGGAGGAGAATAGGTTGAATTCCATTTTGCATTAGTAGGGTGACATAAAAAAATCTTCTCGTTTCTTAAAACGATCAGTGTCCCAGCTGAAATCTTCATAATTATTATTTATTTTTTAATCTAAATGTCTTGGATCTTTATGAGCAGGTTTGCCATGTGAATTATGACTCCACAATCTAGCAAACGGTGTCGTAAAGTAGTTATTATATATTAGAGTATCATCAATATGTAGGTCAATTTTATTATCTCTACAGTAGTCAGCCTTAGTTTTATCCCATTCTTCATCACTAATCATTGGAAATCCATATTTAGGATGTAGGCCGCTAGTCGGTGTTCCCATTTCTTTATGATAATCTACAATCGAAAAAAAGTTAGTGTATTTTATATTATAATCTCTCAGAAGTTTTTTATCATCTTCGGTAGCACCGCCGGTTACTATATGTACTTCACATCCAGCATCAATTAATGTTTTTGTTAAAAAGGAAAAAAACTCAGGCATATCACTTATAACACCATGTAAGTCTAATGAGATACACCAATTTTTTTTTACAAAATTTTCATTCATCATATTTGTAAATTTTATCACATTTTATATATTCAATTTAAAAAAACAAAAAAGTTTTGGATTAAATAGAAAATATGATAAATTTTTAACAATTAAAGAATCATATAATAGTCTAAACCATAAAACAAATAATGGGGCAAGGAAGCCAATTAAAATAGATGGTGTTAACTATATCTCACTAAAGGAGGCAGCTAATATTTTAGGAATTCATCATGATGAACAAAAAATCCTCTCGATTGAGAGGATTTAGTAGTCCCGCCAAGAATCGAACTTGGATCCACTGCTTAGACATACCACTATAGTTTTCACTACCATATTGTTTGTGGTCTGGACTATATCTTCATCTTCGACTTTACGCTAAGATGCTTCCCACTTAGTCTCTACACACTCCCCTTTCGGGTTTGGCTCGGTATTACCATCGTATTGATACGGAAGGCTTCACCGAATTCGAGAAGTTCTATTATGGTATTTCTACCATAACGCCCCCTATTTGAGGCAGTTGTTCTATCCGTTGAACTACAGGACCATAAGACTCAAATTACTTTGAGTCTTTTTTAGATGTTTTTTCAGCCTTAGCTGCTTTAGCTTCTACCTTAGCTTCAGCTTTTGCCTTTTCAGCTTCAGCACGTGCTGCTTTTTCTACATCACGAACATTTTTCTTCCATTCAGACTTTGGAACAAATTTCCAACCCTGTGATTTAACTTTAAAATCACCAGTGGCGTCATCAACGCGGTCATAAACTTCATCTTTGAAAATTGTCTTCATATTTTATTTATTTATTTTATATTACAAAGTTAAGAAAAAATATCAAATTAAAAAAATATTTTAATAAACATATCTTGTTTTATCTAGTGTGTTAAATACTGAAAGTGTTTTCGGTATATAAATAGGATTTTTTGCCCTCTTATAACATTCTTCCACAAAAAATCCATCTGATTCATATATATCCAATCTCCACCTTGTTTCACCAATCAATTCTCTGGTTAACATAAAATTATGTGTATCCGTTTTACCTAAACCAATTTCCTTACCACTTAATCTAAACCAACCATTATTCCACAATTGGTCAAATGAAATAAAATCGTTGTCTAAATCTTTAACATTTTCCCACAACTCTGGATGAATTGTAGTATCATCGTCGTTATAATAAACATACCCATCTTTTATCAATTCAGTAGCAAAATTACGTTGATAATCTCCTCTTGAACCTGATCCAGTTATTGGATTTAGATTTTTAGCACAATACGATTCACAATTATCAGGTAATCCTCGTGGCATATCATCTAAATCAAAAACAACTATCCATCTATAATTATCTCTTGGGATATTAATTGATTTTGAAATTATAGTAATATTTTCAGGATGAACCGAGGGTGTAATTATATTAATGAACATTGACTAATATATTAATTTTTTCATCTCTTATTATATCTGTCACTAAGATTGCAAATAAGTTATTCGACTTCGGCATAATCTTTATTAAGACGTTTTAATGATGTTAAATAATGTTCTTCTTTCAATTCAGAACCTATATAATTAAGTCCTTCTTGAATACAACCCAAAGCTGTAGTTCCACTTCCCATAAAAGGATCATAGATTAACGAACCTTTAGGAAAGTAAATGTTAATTAGTTTGGTAACTAATTCTGTGGAGTAAACAGCTTTTAAAGTTGATTTTACTCCATCGTTATTTTTAGCTTCTACAAAGTTATCATATTTTTTGTAAAAAGATTGATTTGTTTTAGGATTTATTTTTGAAACTTCTTTATTAGCTTTAAAATCAAATAGATGCTCTTTATGGACAAAGATATAAATAGGTTCGACAATTCTTGATAATTTATTCGGACTTGTCTGAAAAGGAATAGAATGTGTTTTTTTCCAATAAACAATATCAGCTAAGGTCAAATCAGTTTCTTCGTGAACTTTAGCGACTAAAAGATTAGGCAAAATTGGATTTTCATGTATATAAGATAAGTTATAACAAATAACTCCTCTTTTCTTTAAAATTCGGCTAAATTCTTTAAATTCATTAATTCTAACTTTCAAATATTCATCAGATGTTAAATTATCTATATCTGAGTAACCAGTATTATAATAAACGTCTTTTCTTTTAGAGGAAATATTATATGGTGGAGAACAAATGATACCATCAACAAATTCATCACTCATTTTTTTCATAGTGACGATATTGATTTCATTGAATATTTGGTTAATCATGATTATTCTATGATTTTATTAAGTTTTTGTTCTCTAACTTCATGAACAGATATTAAACAATGCTCACCAAGATTGACTATAAATCCATTATTTTCAATATTATATGTGTTAATAGTTTTATTGATATTCTCTGCATACTTTTCGCTAGATATAGATATTATTCTCCAAATACCACGATTAATATGACTAAATGACTCTATTAAAGGATTTACAGAATAATACTCAGGTTTGATATAAACTTGTTCACCAATTTGCATATTAATCAACAGTAATATCTACAATCTTAAATTCTAAAACTCCAGCTGGAACATTAATTTTAACGTTTGATCCTTTTGTTTGTCCAATTAAACCTTGTGCAATCGGACTATTTTGTGAGATTTTTCCTTGCTTAACATCAATTTGGTCATCAGTTACAATGCTAAAATTCATATGTTTTTTAGTTTTAGTATTTAAAACTTTAACATTGGTAAATAATTGAACCGAGTCATTTGAGACATCCTCTTTATGAACTATAACACAGTTTTTAATTTTTTCCTGTAAAGATATAATCTTGATATTCAACATATTCAAATTTTCACGTGCAACTTCATATTCGGCATTCTCTGAAAGATCTCCCTTTTCTCTAGCTTCTACTAAAGCATCTAAGGCTGATCTCATCTCCCTACCCTTCAAATTATGCATATCTTCCTCTAGCTTACGAAGACCAGGGATAGTTATCATTGTTTTCATTTGTCTTATTTATTTTTATTAATTTTATTATATATCGAGAATTTTAAAAGTTTAAAATATTAATCACCTAAAATATTTCTAATTTTTTGGTCACTTTGTAACGATTCAAGTGTTTGATATTCTAACCTTCATAGACCATAAAATATGGATTTGAAAATAATATTCCACCAGAAGAAATTTCTAAATTGGAAAACTTATGTATTACGAAAAGGAAAATAAACGCATCAAAAGGACCTAAATCAAAATTATTTTAAGTTAAATGTCTTTTTATAAACATCTTTAATAGCATTAGTACCAGCTGGATTTATCTCACGAGTGCCTACTCCAGCAAAATCCTGAACCATAATTTTAGGACAAGTTTTTTCTACGAAGGACATTGATGAATAAGACCATCTAAACCACTTCTCTTTTATTTGATCAAATACCCAAATATCTTTAAGGTTGTCTATTGAAATTTGGATCGAATATCCAGTTCCACCATCTACTGATTGGTATTTAGAATTACAACGATATCCTTTAGCAGATTTATCACCTGGATTTAAAATATGTCCTATCGCAATAATCTGTTTAGAATATTTAACCTGGCACCAATTTCTAGCTAATAAGTTAATATATTTTGATACACCATATCGGTTTAGCGAACGATTAGCACGATTGACTTGTATTATACCTTCTTGAAAGTCCGATTCTGATATCTCAACCTTATTTATGGATTTATGATACGGTGTTTTGTATGAATAATCTCGAGTTTTTACACCTACTTTTTCTCCTATTTTCTCCCAATAGGTATCCGCACCATCTGCACCACCTGAATGGCAGATAATTTTAGTAAGGTCTATTTCTATATCATCAAATATGTCTATCATAGAATTTTATTTAATTTTAGTTCTCTTTGAATAACTGGAAGTTCTAATTCCATATTCTTAAACAAGATAAATCCAAAATCATTATCAGGTATTCTACCTGAATAGAGAATTAATTTTCTATCCTGTTCATTATGACTATATATTTCTTGCAAACACCACCAATCTTCTGCTATATCATATTCTAAAATATATTTTCCAACTATGTGTCCATCAATTGGGATAGTTCTATACAAAGTAACACTGTTGGTGTCTACCATATAATTTCTTTTATTAATTTCTTGTATAAAATTAAACAATTTAGGATCAAACATATTAATTAATTATAGTTTCAATATTTTTATCTCTCAATTTTGAGATATCTAATTCAAATCTTGTTATAGTTCCTTGTCCATTAATATTTCGTAAAATCCATTCATTATATTCTATATAAGTGTTAGTAAATGGATTAGATTCATCTATTTTCTCATAAGATTCTAAACAAGTAAATATAGATCCAGCGACGTTATAAAACTCATCACAAGTAATAGGATAAGGAAATTCAAACTGTAAGTATTCAGCATTATAAAAATCATCACCATCTACAATAAATTGTCCATTTTGAATCATCCAGTTTTTTAATAAATTTAATTTTAGAAAAAAATCATCTGTTTCAAAATAGGAAGTTGATTCTTCTTTTTCTTTTCTAATTTTTTCCACATATTCTTTAATAGATTGTTCTCCTTCTTCTGAATCAAAAAAATCATCCCATTTAGCTATTAATTTATCTAAATCTATACTCATTTAACTATATTTTCTATTGTTACTTCTCTCTTAATCTTTTTATTTTCATCTGATTCAATTGAAAATTCCTTTTGTAACTCAAGATATCTTTCATATTTTTCCTTTTTATATTTTTCAATTAAAGTTGGATCTAAATATGTTGATATTCCATCAGGTAAATGATCAATAAAACCAACATGTAGTGGTTTTTCTCCATCATGTGCTATGTAGGATTCTTTATGAAGAGTATATGCTTTGTTATTTACATAAACCACATCATAAGAAGACCACTCGGTATTTCCCCAACAATCATGTCCATTAGGCTCACTAATTTCATGAATGTACTTTCTTACATCCTTAGAATCAATTGTTTCAATTATTACTTTCATTTCATTTCATTTGATTTGATAAATTTCCTTTTTAATCCAATATTATCTATTTCATAATCATCATATACCCAGTTAATAAGCCTATTAATATCTGATTTACTTGTTATTCTTATACAAGAAGATTTATTTCCATTTTTTCTAATAATTCTTTGTATAGAATATTTACAATTTAGTTTATTAAAAATATTCTCATATAAATTCCAATTTTGATCATAGGTTGATGAAATAATAAAATTTCTTATTCCTAACTTAGGATTATAATAAAAGCATCCATCACCATCAATTATACCTCTGAAAAAATATTTTCTTTGAATATCATTTAACATGTTCCATATTTTATGTGGTGATAGTTTGGATTTTAGTTTAAAATCCAAACTCATTAAACTATTTAATAAAATTGGATTATATGTTGTTAACATTCTTGTTATTTTTCTAGAATCTCTTTTTCTATCATATGCATGCCATTTCCCTGTTAAATTAAACATCCATTCTATTTCATCCATATCTTCCTTAATTAAGGAAATTCCTATCATATTATCATTTTCCACTATATATCCATCAGTCCATAAAATTCCTAATATATACGAATTTGTATTATTCATATAATCTGTTATATCCATCACATTATAATTTTTTTTATAGTGGCCCCTCTTTTGATGTTTTCTAACATTTGATATAGTAAGTCCTAATTTACTTACTTTAGATCTAATTTTCTTAATATCTATATTTAGCATATTTGAAACAAAATATGATCCATTATTTGGATAATATTCATATAACTTTTTTATCATTTCTTCTGTCCATATCATAAAAGTATATATTAAATTATGTGTCCTCCATAATGGATATTATCTCTTTAATATTAAATGGTCTATATTCTCCAAATATTCTATAAGCGGGGTCAACACCTATATCCATAGATTTTGCAAAATTCGGAATAGTGTTGTGTGTGTGTCCGTATAAATGAATAACACCCTTATGTCTACCTGGCCAATATGGTTCTTTATGATTAGGATAATGTGAGAAGTAAAATCCTTGTCCATGTAATTCTACACTCCACCTATCATTAACACTGGTGAATGAATCTTTGTATAAATTGATATGATTATCATGATTTCCTTTGATAAAGTGAATTGTTTTACAATTTAAAAGATTTCTATACATTGGTGTCTTATTATGGCCACCAAAACAAAAATCACCTAAAAAGTAGAGTATATCATCTTCTTTAACATACTTATTGATAGTTTCTGTTAAAGTTTTATTCATATCGTGTGTGGTATCAAAATCACGATACCCAGATTTCCAACGAGAAACCTTGGGACCTGTTATGTTCGTGTGTGAAAAATGCCAATCACTACTTATCCATATATTACTCATTTCTTAAAATTTTTTTAATTTTTAATTCTCTATTAATTGTTGTCCAATCATTAATCAATCCCATGGTTAATCCGAACGGATAACGGGTCCTATAAGCTTGCCCATTGTGATAAATAACTTCTGGATCTTCTTCATTTTCTTGTGTATATCTAATTAATACACAAAGTAAATTATTATAGTCACCAGATTTGCATTGATCCAAAACATAATCAATTTCTTCTTTTGTCCAACCTTGGCGTCTAGCTTTTAGACTAAATTGACCCATTAGGCTGAATGCATTACCATCCATACCTACTAAATTCATAGTAACTTTTTTATTAAAGTCACCATTAATTTCATCAATTTTAATATTTCTATAATTATCCATATGAATTTTTAATATATACTTTAATACAAAAATACAAAAAAAATTTCAAAGTATGAAAATTATTAAGAGGTTCGAAAATTTCGACACTGATGAAACCAGAGGAACTGTTGCAGAAGAACCAAAATATAACCCAGTTAAAAGTTTAAATGCAAAAAATTATGTTGATTTAATCTTAAACAAAGGTGGTGGAGCCGAAGTTACTGAAATGTGTAAAGAAATTGGAGTTGAAATGCCTAAGGATGATTCAGGATTAGAAAAATTAAGAGAAGATGCTATTAGATATTTCACTGAAAATCCAGAAAGAATTAAATCTCTTGATCAACCAATTAAGAAATATCCTTATGCCGGAACTGATGGTGTAGTGAGAACAAATAATATCGGTGGTTCATCTTTTGCCAACTCAACTCACGTTGGAGAATCCGTTTCTGAAGAACACCCAGAATCAATGAAAATTGATTTAACTGATGATGAAATGAGATTATTTGGAACCGAAACGCTCTTATTAAAATTAATTAAAAATAACAAAATATCATTACACGATAAAGCAGTTTGGTTTAATCGTAATGATGAACATACTAAACAAATTTTAGATATCTTTTTTGAAATAGATGATACTCCTAAGATTAATGAAAGTCTAATTACAACTATAGCCTTATCTTTAATTGCTGGATATACATTACTTAAATTTTTGGGAAGAATTATATCTATTCACTTTAAAAATCAAGGTACAAATAAATTATTGTACTCTTTAAAATTAATGTCAGCAGCTATTACATCTAGTAGTGATAAAAAATTAGTAAAAGTGATATCTGTTTCTGAATATTCAGATAGATATTTTATCACTTGTAAAGAAACTTTATTTGGACAAATACCAAATATAGTAATTAGAAAAGATGAACAAACAATATTATATGATAATAAATATAAAATTCTTTTAAATAATAAGCAATACCAAGAGTTTTTACGTCTTGCTAAATTCAACATGGATGATGATAGAAAAATAGAATTTGATGTAACTAAAAAATAATATATAATAAAAAATAATAATAACAATGAAATTTTTTGCTAAAATAGAAGAAATCTTTTTACCTAAAGGAGCGACTGTATCCTACCAAAGACCTTCTGTATGGGGAACCTCTTTTGATTTCGATCCAACTAATAAAACCGTTTCTGATTTGAAAAAAGTATTAAATGAAGCAGTTGGACATGATCCAAAAGTTCATCAAATTGTCACTGATAGTGCAGTGGTAAAAGGTAAAGAAACAAAGGAAAGTGATGTTGTTACACATGCTAATTTAAAAGGACCTATTGTTTATAAAGTTACTTGGCAAAAGAAATAACTTTAGGATTAATATGTGATTTGAGGTTTCTCCAAAGTATCTCATAGATACTGTTAATTTCATCATATCTAATTTTAAATAGACTAATAAAATTATCCTCGCAATAATCTTCTTTGATTTTTTCGAGGATTTTTATTTTATCATAGATTTGACTATTCATAGGTTGAAAGTGTTGTTTACCTATAATTTCAATACAAGTTCTTATTGATGGTATGTAAAAATCAAAGAATAATTCACCAAATTTTTGTTGTCTGTAATGATTTAAATTGTATTTATTCAAGAATTTTATTACATTTTTTGACATTAAATTCTCATCACATTCAGAACATAATTGACCATTTAGATGTAAGTAAGGAAGAACCTCAAACTCACCATGTAATTGACAAATTAATTTAACCTTAGTTGTCTTATTTTTAAAATCACATTTGTTATAATCGTAAATAGAATCAGATATAATTTCTGACTGTTTAATGAAGTCATCTTTAGTCATTGAATTTACCTTGTGACCATAGAGATGATTATTTGGGAATTGGTCAATTTGTTTACCAGTTTCTTTTTCGATTAACTTAATTTTAGTCTTTGAGTTAACATAAAATGTTAATGAATAATCAAATTTATCACCCCAAATCTCCTTTGATTGTTTGATAAATTCTTCAGTGGTCTTGTTAGGTGTAATTTTTTCAGGACAACTTCCTGTCAAATGCTTGTTAACATTTTGCTTATAAATTTTACCTTGATATTCAATATCAACATAGTCCTTTAAAGTTAACTTCTCATTAAGAAAAGGATAATTATATTTATATCCAAAGATATTTCTTGATTTTTCTAAAAATTGTTTCTTAGTCATAAATTATATATAAAAAATCCACACTCTCCTTTTAAACTTTTTTTAATAAATCTTGAAACCGGGGTGTCATTTTTAATATATAAATTATAAAAATTAAAATAAAATTATGGCAAAAGCACAAGCTCAAAAGGAAGTAAAAAAATTTGAATTCAGTAAAGTTGGATCTATTTTAGACAACATAGCAAAGACTGTTCCTATTCAAATTGAAAAAGAAATTAAAGAAAGGAAATTTATTTCTACCGGTGTATATTTATTAGATGCTGCTCTCAGCGCAAAATTACTTGGTGGTGGTATTGCAACATCCAGAATTACTGGATTATTAGGAGAATCAGGAGCAGGTAAATCATTTATAGCATATTCTATATGTAAATCAGCACAAAAAGATGGATATAGTATAATTTATATTGATACCGAAGAAAGCTTAGACTTAGAAGATTTACCAAAATTTGGATTAGATCCATCATTAGATAAATTCAGATTAGTTAGATCTAATAAGGTAGAAGATATTAATATAATGATGACTCAATTAATTGATGAATTGAAAAATCAAAAATTAGCTGGTTATGAGGTATCTAAAATCTTAATCGTATTAGATTCTATTGGTCAAATGTCATCAAATAAGGAAAAATCTGATTTATTAAAAGGTGATATTAAACAAGATATGACAAGAGCAAAACAATTAAATGCTCTATTCAGATCAATTGGATCAGATTTAGGATATTTAGAAATTCCTTTAGTCGCATGTAATCACACTTATTTAACTCAGGATTTATTTCCTAAGGAAGTCAGTAAGGGCGGCATGGGTCTTGTATATGCAGCTTCAGTTTTAGGATTTTTAAGTAAATCAAAACTAAAAACTGGTGAAGAAGATGATATGGATTTAGGTGGATCTGGTATCTCGGTTTTATTCAAAACTCAGAAAAACAGATTGGCTAAACCAAAGAAAATTAGATTTGATATTTCTTTCGCTCACGGTATGAATCCATACACTGGTTTAGACGATTTTTGTCGTCCAGAGTATTTCAAACAAATTGGTATTGCTCAAGGTAAAATGGAAGTAGATAAAAAGACCGGTGAAATGACTTTTGTTCCAGGTGGAAATCGTTGGTATGTTAGCCATTTAGATAAGACTGTAACATCTAAGCAATTATTTACTTCTGAAGTATTCACTATGGACGTTCTCAAGAAATTAGAGCCAATTGTAAATGACTATTTCAGATTTAAGTCTTTAGATGAAATTGAACAAGTTGAAAAACAATTCAATGAGATAATTGGTAATGAAGATGAAAACGGATTCAAAGATGATGTAGATGCTGATGATTTATTCAGTTAATAAAATTAAGAAATATTTGAAAATCCGATTGAAACGAAATACAAAATTGAAATTGATGAGTATATAGCTGACGGGTTTGTTAAAAGAAAAAAAATTGTATTTGCGACTGAATCTGGTAATGAATATAGAATAGGCATAAATACTTTATTTGAGGAGGATAAAATGCAACTTGGTCAAGTTTCACATATTTCTTTTTCAATCAATGATCCGGCACTTGATGAGATTCCAATGACTGAGGAAGATTATATAAAATTTGATGAGATATATTCAAAGCTCACAAACAAAGGCGAGATACTCGAAATTTTAAATAGAATACATTTTATCCTTAGAGATTTAGTGGATAAAGGAAAGCTTTATAATTCTTTTTGTGTTGGAATTTCGGAAATAGAATCTAAGAATAAAATTTATGAATATTTCTTAGAAAAAATTGTAGGTAAAAACGGATTTAAGAAATTAAAAACTGATATTTACCCCGTTTCAAAATATGGTATTTATTTTAAAATTTAAAACTAAATATGAAAGAGAAAATTTACACTTTATTAAGTCAAAAGAATTTAGATATTAAGAAGTTTAATATCGAAAGACTCTACAAGGCTGGCATCAATAAAATAGTGGATAATATTGAATTTTACTATGACAAACCATACACTTGTGAATCTGTTTTAAAAGAGTTATTTGATAGAGGTGTAATGGAAGAAATAAGAAAAGTCCAATCTGTATAGATTGGACTTTTTTTAATGAAATATCTGATTTAATTTCTTTTCTCTAATTTTTTGTAATGATATTTCTATAACGACATTTCTTGTTTTTTCTCGATATGATTGATGCATCCAATCTTGATAATTTGTGTTAGTAATTACCAATCTCAATCTAATTAAAATAGAATCAGAATTAGATCTAACAAATTCAATTTTATCAAAAGGATATTTACCAAGCTTTGTCTTAGAATGAATTTCTTTAATTAATTCAAGACTAATCCCATATTCTAATATTTGTTTAGGCAGTTGCATTTTTCTTTTTTCTTGACATAGAAATATAACTAATATAAAAATAACCCATACTTATAAATAAGCAAATTCCACCGAATGGCCTAAATATTTTACTGTATATTGAAAGAAGATTAAAAAACATAGATAGAATATTAAAAACTATTGTTATTTTGAACCAATTTTTACGATATTTAAATAGGTTATTCACTGTGTTACTATTTAACACTGATCCTAACTTCTTGTCTCTTTCACATGACTTACAAAGTTGTGGAGAGTAATTCATTTTCCAAAAATCTTCATCTTCAATATCATTTTTACATTTATAGCAAATAGAACCATTATCAATACCTCTGCTAACAAATTCTCGTTTTCTACTTTTAATAACATATAATAGAATAAAAAACATTGACGATATGGTAAAAAATAAACTTATCATAATACAAATATAAATAATTTTTGGTAAATAAAAAAAGACAACTTTTAGTTGTCTTGAACAGATTTTAGAATTTTATCAATTTTAGCTTGTCGTATAATACTCTTGTGACCAGACATCATTTTCAAACATTCGGGTCCAATGCCAGTTTCGATAGATTCGGGAACTGTCAAGGGTCGATTACAACGACCACAACGACCTTCGTGCCAGATTTCAATACAAGGGTCTAAGGTTCCTTCTTTCAACTTGTTAAATACATATTGGAATACTTTAACACTTTGAGCGTCATCCCCGATTTTAGATTTCTGAGAGTGTTTGAAATTCTGATTAAAAATACTACCAATAAATTGATATACATCAGGATTAGTCAAAACTTTGACGAAATGAGGTCCGTTTTCTTTAAGTTTGATTCGATAGGTAAATCTTTTTTGTGTTTTTGTATTCAAGAAAGTCACTGTAGAGTTACCAGCCAAAATGAACTTGATAGCGTCAGAATGTTTCAGAATACCTTGCATAATTTGATTGATTTGTTACACAAACATACGACAAATCCATCAAGTTTACTAATAAAAATTAATATATTATGAACTACTTATCGGCTAAAGACCGATAAGTTTCGGGAGACAAGCTCCTTCTTTTTAGATGCTTCATTGCTTTTGCCTTCAGTTAG
>Ga0214164_1001229_pt1 | contig 14976 bp, 27 predicted proteins | sample TroBogepilimnion_13_FD_153003 | JGI IMG/M metagenome (GOLD analysis project Ga0214164, IMG submission 153003) | Freshwater microbial communities from Trout Bog Lake, WI - Practice 03JUN2009 epilimnion v4 | ecosystem: Environmental > Aquatic > Freshwater > Lake > Epilimnion/Euphotic zone ...
CTCAGGATGGTATTGTACGGAAAAACAATCTTTTGATTTCATTCTCATTCCAGCGACCGTATTATCATTAATATGATAATGAGTAATTTCTAAATCTTCATGTTTCTCCAGTTCGTCTCTATTAACAGCAAAACCATGATTTTGAGAAGTTATTTCACCTCTACCAGTTAACAAATTCATTACAGGGTGATTAATCCCACGATGACCATTAAACATTTTATAAGTAGAAACTCCATTTGCCAAACCAATTATTTGATGTCCTAAACAAATTCCAAAAACTGGTTTTTCAGATAGAATCATTTGTTTTGCAGTTTCCTGAACTTCAATAAGTGGTTCAGGGTCACCTGGTCCATTTGATAAAAAAAATCCATCTGGATTGAATTCTTTTAACTCTTCAAAATTGGTGTTATATGGGGAAACTTTAATGTAACAATCTCGTTTAGCAAGATTTCTTAATATGTTCCGTTTAATTCCTAAATCTAATGCAGCAATTTTATACATTGCATTTTCATTTCCATAGAAATAAGGTTTACTTGTAGAAACTTTAGAAGCCAATTCTAAACCTTTCATGTTAGGAACATTTGCTAATTGCTTTTTAAGTTCTGTAATTGAAGTTCCATCTGTTGATATTACAGAATTTTGTGCTCCATTATCACGAATATAGCTAACAAGAGCTCTAGTATCTACATCTGAAATGCAAACTAAATTTTGTTTTTCAAAATAATCATAAAGATTACTTTCAGAATTTGGTCGAGAATGATTAAAACTGAAATTTTTACAAACCAATCCTGAAATCATTATTTTCTCAGATTCGACTTCATCAACATTCACGCCATAATTTCCAATATGTGGATTAGTAGCTACCATTATTTGTCCAAAATAAGAAGGATCTGTAAAGATTTCTTGGTAACCTGTCATTCCTGTATTGAAACAAACTTCTCCAAAGGTTGTGCCTGAAATTCCGATAGATTTTCCGTAAAAAATAGTTCCATCAGCAAGTAATAAAATGGCTTGTGGTCGTGTTGTGTATTTCATTTTGTGTTAGTAGTTGTATTGCAAATTTAGAATATTCTAGTTGAATAATAAAGCTGAATTATTAGAGTTTATAAACAATCCAACAGTTGTCATTTAGGCTTATCAATGGTGAAAATGGATGCCTCATAAGTCTATAAACATTAGCTTCTGATTCTTAAAGAATCCAAAATTAGCATTTAAACATAAAAAAAAGGATAAACTCAAAAGTTTATCCTTAATATTTATGAAATTGAATACATTATTCTGCTGATTCAGTAGTTTCTTCAGAAGAAGTTTCTGCATCTTCATTAGCTTTTGTTTCAGCTGCAGGAGTTTCAGTTTTTTTAGCTTTTCCACCACGACGGCTTTTAGCTTTTTTCTCCTCTTTTTTACCACCATTGTAAATTTCATTGAAATCTACTAACTCGATCATAGCCATATCAGCATTATCACCTAAACGGTTTCCAACTTTGATGATACGAGTGTATCCACCTGGACGATCACCAACTTTAGCAGCTACTTCTCTAAAAAGTTCAGTAACTCCATATTTGTTACGTAAGTAAGCGAAAACGATACGTCTGTTGTGAGTAGTATCTTCTTTTGATTTTGTTATAAGCGGCTCAACGAATTGTTTAAGTGCTTTTGCTTTAGCAACAGTTGTGTTAATACGTTTGTGCTCAATTAATGAACAAGCCATATTAGCTAACATAGATTTTCTATGTCCAGTCTGTCTGCTTAAGTGATTGAATTTTTTTCCGTGTCTCATTTTAAATGCTATTTAATTTGAATAAAGAAACTAGTCTTTATCTAATTTATATTTTGACAAATCCATTCCGAAAGTTAAATTTTTAACTGCAACTAGTTCGTCTAATTCTGTTAAAGATTTTTTACCGAAGTTACGGAACTTCATTAAGTCGTGTTTGTTAAAAGAGACAAGGTCTCCTAATGTATCAACTTCAGCTGCTTTTAAGCAATTTAGTGCTCTAACAGATAAATCCATGTCGACAAGTTTAGTTTTAAGCAATTGTCTCATATGTAATGACTCTTCATCATAAGAATCTGTTTGAGCGATTTCATCTGCCTCAAGAGTGATTCTCTCATCTGAAAATAACATAAAGTGGTGAATTAATACTTTTGCAGCTTCTGTAAGAGCATCTTTTGGATTAATAGAACCATCAGTTTTAATTTCAAAAACTAATTTTTCATAATCTGTCTTTTGCTCAACACGGAAATTTTCGATAGTATATTTCACGTTTTTAACTGGAGTAAAGATAGAATCTGTAAAGATTGTACCAATCGCAGCATTTTGCTTTTTGTTTTCTTCTGCAGGAACGTATCCTCTACCTTTTTCGATTGTTAATTCCATATTAAAATTAACTTTCGGATCAAGATTACAGATAACTAATTCTGGATTCAAAACTTGAAAACCAGAAATAAATTTTTGAAAATCACCAGCTGTAATTTGCTCTTTACCAGTTATAGATATAGTTACTGATTCGTTATCAATGTCATCTATTTGACGTTTAAACCGAACTTGTTTAAGACTAAGGATAATTTCAGTAACATCTTCAACAACTCCTGAAATAGTAGAAAACTCATGCTCTACACCATCTATTCTTGTTGATGTAATAGCATAACCTTCTAAAGCAGAAAGCAAAACTCTTCTAAGTGCATTACCAACAGTTAATCCGTAACCAGGTTCCAAAGGTCTGAACTCAAACTTACCTTCAAAATCGGTTGAATCGATCATGATAACTTTATCGGGCTTTTGAAAATTAAATATTGCCATAATTTAGACTACTGTCAATTATTATTTGTTGTACAACTCTACGATTAACTGTTCTTTAATGTTTTCTGGAATTTGCAATCTAGCAGGTACAGAAACAAATGTACCCTGTTTAGTATCGTTGTTCCAAGTAATCCATTCATACACATGACTGGAATTAGATAATGAACGTTCGATAGACTCTAAAGATTTAGATTTTTCACGAACTGCTACTACATCACCTGGTTTCAAGTGGTAAGATGGTATGTTTACTAATTCACCATTAACAGTAATGTGACGGTGAGAAACTATTTGTCTAGCTGCTCTTCTAGAAGAAGCGATACCCATTCTAAAAACAACATTGTCTAAACGAGCTTCACATAATTGCAAAAGAATTTCACCAGTTACACCTTTAGAAGCAGCTGCTTTTTCGTATAAGTTTCTAAATTGCTTTTCTAAAATTCCATAAGAATATTTAGCTTTCTGCTTTTCCATTAATTGGACAGCATATTCAGATTTTTTACCTCTTTTTTTAGCCATCCCGTGTTGTCCAGGAGGATAATTCCTTTTTTCGAACGCTTTATCAGCTCCGAAAATTGCTTCGCCAAATTTACGAGCGATTTTTGTACTTGGACCAGTATATCTTGCCATTTTAAAATTGTTTTGAGATAGAGATTATGAATTCAGGTCAATAAATCCTTCGATAATCTTAGTTCTTCCTCTATTTATACTATAATTATACTCTACGTCTTTTAGGAGGACGACATCCGTTATGAGGCATTGGAGTAACATCAATAATTTCTGTTACTTCAATTCCACTATTATGTAAAGATCTGATTGCAGATTCTCTCCCGTTACCAGGACCTTTTACATAAACTTTTACTTTTTTCAAACCAGCTTCTAATGCTACTTTACCACAATCTTCGGCCGCCATCTGAGCTGCATATGGAGTGTTCTTTTTAGAACCTCTAAAGCCCATTTTTCCTGCAGAAGACCAAGATATAACTTCACCTTTCTTATTCGTTAAAGAAATAATGATATTATTAAAGGTAGCACTAATATGAGCTTCGCCTGTAGATTCAATAATAACCTTACGTTTTTTTGTACTTGCTTTAGCCATACTACTTACTATTTAGTTGCTTTCTTCTTGTTAGCAACAGTTTTTCTCTTACCTTTTCTTGTTCTAGAATTGTTTTTGGTTCTTTGTCCTCTTAATGGAAGACCAGATCTATGACGAATTCCTCTGTAACATCCGATATCCATTAAACGTTTAATGTTTAATGAAGTTTCTGAACGAAGTTCTCCTTCAATTTTGTAAAATGAAACTGCTTCACGAATTGCTCCGATTTGATCATCATTCCAATCTTGAACTTTAATGTCTTGGCTAACTTGAGCTTTATCTAAAATCTCAATAGCTCTACTTTTTCCTATTCCGAAGATATAGGTAAGTGCTATAACACCTCTTTTATTTTTAGGTACATCTACCCCTGCTATTCTTGCCATAATTATCCTTGTCTTTGTTTAAATCTAGGATTCTTTTTGTTAATAACGTATAATCTTCCTTTTCTACGCACAATTTTACATTCTGCGCTTCTCTTTTTAACTGATGTTCTTACTTTCATTTTTAATAACTTTAGTATCTGTAAGTGATTCTTGCTTTTGACAAATCGTATGGGCTCATTTCTAATTTTACTTTGTCACCAGGTAATAACTTAATATAATGCATACGCATTTTACCAGAAATGTGAGCTATAACAATATGTCCATTTTCTAATTCTACACGGAACATTGCATTTGATAATGCTTCTATAATAGATCCGTCTTGTTCTATTGCTGATTGTTTTGCCATAAAATTAAGCTACTGCTTTTCTATTTTTACCGCTTTTCATCAATCCATCATAATGTTTATTCAATAAATAAGAATTTATTTGTTGGATAGTATCGATTGCAACTCCAACCATAATGATTAAAGAAGTTCCTCCATAGAACATTGCCCATGATTGTTGTACATCTAAACTTACTACAATCGCCGGGAACACAGCTATTAAAGCTAAGAATAAAGCACCTGGAAAGGTAATTAAAGACATAATTTTATCTAAAAAATCTCCAGTATCAACTCCTGGTTTAACACCCGGAATAAAACCACCGCTTCTTTTTAAATCATCTGCCATTTTATTTGTTGGAACTGTAATTGCTGTATAAAAGAATGTAAATATAATAATCAATAGTCCAAAAACCAGATTATACCAAATTCCAAACATATTGCTAAATGCACCAGCTATAGATTGAGAAGCTTCAGATTGAGATAATCTAGCTAAAGCAGCAGGAATAAACATGATTGCTTGTGCAAATATAATTGGCATTACACCAGCTGCATTTAACTTAAGAGGAATCCATTGTCTATTTCCACCCATCATATCTTCTTCAAAATCACCCGATGTTGTTCTACGAGCATATTGAACAGGTATTTTTCTTATTGCCATTACTAATAATACACAAGCGATGATAACTAGCATCCAAACAATAATTTCAAAAACTAAAATCATCAAACCACCATTATTATTGGTAACTCTTGAAGTAAATTCTTGGATTAAAGCCTGTGGTAATCTAGCTAAAATTCCCACCATGATTAATAGAGAAATCCCATTTCCAATACCTTTATCAGTAATCTTTTCTCCTAACCACATAGCAAAAATAGTACCTGTTGTCAAAATCAAAACTGAAGAAAACAAGAAAGAAAACGAATCAAATCCTAGCAAAAAAGCATCATGAGGAATAGTTTGTCTAAGGTTATAGATATAACCTGGACCTTGAAGTAAGGTAATTCCGATTGTCAACCAACGTGTAATTTGGTTTAACTTGTTTCTACCACTTTCACCATCCTTTTGTAATTTTTGCAAATAAGGAATTGCAATTCCCATTAATTGAACAACAATTGAAGCAGAAATGTAAGGCATGATACCCAAAGCAAAAACAGATGCTTTTGAAAATGCACCACCAGTAAACATATCAAGAATTGAACCAATTCCTTTATTAGTTTGACCAGCAAGTCCTCCCAACTGAGTTGCATCAATACCTGGAAGTGTTACGTGAGCACCAAATCTGTAAACCAATAATAAACCAAGGGTAAACAAGATTCTGTTTTTCAACTCTTCTATTTTCCAAACATTCTTAAACGATTCAATAAAATTCTTCATAGGGTCAGAATATTATAATGTTACTACTTCACCACCAGCAGCTTCAATAGCAGCTTTTGCAGTAGCAGTAAATTTGTGAGCAGATACTTTTAATTTTGCCTTAAGTTCACCTCTACCTAAAATCTTAACTAATTCTGATTTGGTAGCCAAACGATTTTCAACTAATACCGAAAAATCTACAGTATCAGTTATAATTCCGTTATCAACTAAAGCTTGAAGCGTGTCAAGATTTACACCTTGATGCTCAATTCTGTTAACGTTCGTGAAACCAAACTTAGGCACACGTCTTTGAAGTGGCATTTGCCCTCCTTCAAAACCAATTTTCTTAGAATAACCAGAACGAGATTTTGCTCCTTTGTGGCCTCTTGCAGAAGTACCACCTTTACCAGAACCTTCTCCTCTACCTAATCTTTTGTTTTGATTGTGCGTAGAACCTTCAGCAGGTTGTAAGTTACTTAAATTCATAACTATAATTGTTATTTAACTTCCTCTACGGAAACTAAGTGTTTAACTTTATTTATCATTCCAAGGATAGTTGGATTTGAATCATGCTCCACAACTTGTCCCATTTTACGAAGACCTAAAGCTTCTAAACCTCTTTTTTGAGTAAGTGGACAATTGATTTTGCTTCTAACTTGTTTTACTAATACTTTAGCCATAATTTCCTTGAATTAACCTTTAAAAACTTTCTCTAAAGAAACTCCCCTCTGTTTTGCAACAGTAAGAGCGCTTCTCATTTGTAGTAATGCATCAAAAGTTGCTTTAACCACGTTATGTGGATTAGAAGAACCTTGAGATTTTGATAATACATCGTGAATACCAACTGATTCAAGAACTGAACGAACAGCACCACCAGCAATAACTCCTGTACCATGAGATGCAGGCATTAAGAATACACGCGCACCACCAAATTTACCTTTTTGTTCGTGAGGAACAGATTGTCCACTTAAAGGAATTCTCACAAGATTTTTCTTAGCATCTTCTACTGCTTTCGCAATTGCTTCAGACACGTCTTTAGATTTTCCTAATCCATGACCAACCACTCCGTTTTCATCACCTACAACAACAATTGCAGAAAAGCCAAAAGCTCTACCTCCTTTTGTTACTTTGGTAACACGATTTACACTTACCAAACGATCTTTTAATTCAAGACCACTTGGTTTTACTAATTCTACATTTTTGTATTTAGACATAATATATTAGAATTTAAGTCCAGCGGCTCTTGCGCCTTCTGCTAATGATTTAATACGACCGTGATATAAATAACCTCCTCTATCGAAAGTTACTGTATCTATACCAGCTTTTAACGCTTTTTCAGCAACAAGTTTTCCAACTGTAGTTGCAACTTCAACACTAGTACCTTTAATATCCGCTCCTTTATCTCTAGATGAAGCAGCTAATAAAGTAACACCATTTACATCATCAATTAGCTGTGCGTAGATTTCTTTATTACTTCTGAATACAGAAAGCCTTGGTCTAGCAGCAGTACCGCTAACAATCTTTCTTATTCTATACTGGATTCTCTGTCTTCTTTCAGATTTTGTTAATGACATGATCTTAATTTTTAAGCTGATTTACCTGCTTTTCTTCTTAATACTTCACCTACAAACTTGATACCTTTTCCTTTATATGGTTCAGGACGACGGAAATTTCTAATTTTCGCTGTAATTGCACCTAAAAGTTGTTTATCATAAGATGTAAGTTTTACGATAGGGTTTTTACCTTTTTCAGAAATAGTTTCTAAAGTAACTTCTTTAGCAACTTCTAAAACGATATTATGAGAAAAACCTAAAGCTAAATCAAGTTTTTGACCTTGATTTGAAGCTCTATATCCCACACCTACAAGCTCTAATTCTTTAGTAAAACCAGTTGATACTCCAATAATCATATTGTTGATTAATGATCTGTATAAACCATGTTTAGCTCTATGATCTTTGTGGTCAGATGATCTTTCCACAGTTATTTGACCTTCTTCTAACTTAACAGTAACGTCCGAAAACTCCTGAGTAAGTTGACCTAATTTTCCTTTTACTGTAACCAATCCATCAGTAACTTCTACAGTTACACCAGCTGGAACTACAATTGGATTTTTTCCTATTCTTGACATTGTCGCTTAGCTTTAAATTAGTATACGTAACAAATTACTTCTCCACCAACATTCAATTGCTTAGCTTGTTTCCCCGTCATCAATCCTTTTGATGTAGAAACAATAGCAATACCTAAACCATTTAAGATTCTTGGCAATTTAGAAGCACCTGCGTACTTACGTAAACCAGGTTTACTAATTCTTTGGATGTCTTTAATTACTGCTTCTTTAGTATCTTTATCATACTTCAAAGCGATTTTGATTGAACCCTGAACAGAGTTGTCTTCAAATTTGTAGCTTAAGATATATCCTTGATCGAATAAAATCTTTGTGATTTCTTTTTTAAGATTAGATGCCGGAATCTCAACCACTTTGTGGTTAGCTCTCACCGCATTTCTAACTCTCGTAAGATAATCTGCAATTGGATCTGTATACATATTTATAAAATTTCGGAAACGGTTTTCAGAAGAACTATTCCTCTGAACCTGAAACCATTAAACTCATTCTTTAAAGCAGATAATCGTACGTTACCGGCAAAAAGCTGGCAAATGTACAATTATCTGCTCAAATAAACTAACTACCAGCTAGCTTTTTTTACTCCTGGAATTAATCCTTGGTTAGCCATCTCACGGAATGTTACACGTGAAAGACCGAATTGCCGCATATACCCTCTTGGTCTACCAGTTAACTTACAACGATTGTGCAAACGAACAGGTGAAGCATTTTTTGGTAATTTTTGTAATCCTTCATAGTCTCCTGCTTCCAATAAAGCTTTTCTCTTTTCAGCGTATTTAGCTACCGTTTTTTCTCTCTTAACCTCACGGGCTTTCATTGATTCTTTAGCCATATCTTAATTCTTTTTAAAAGGTAAACCTAATTCTGCTAATAATGATTTCGCTTCTTTGTCAGTTTGTGCAGAAGTTACAAAAGTAATATCCATACCTGAAATTTTGTTTACTTTATCAATATCAATTTCTGGGAAAATGATTTGTTCCAAAACTCCAAGATTATAATTACCTCTTCCATCAAATCCTGTAGCTTTAATTCCACTAAAATCTCTTACACGTGGTAAAGCAGAAGTAATAAGTCTATCTAAAAACTCATACATTTTCTCGCCACGTAAAGTTACTTTAGCACCAATAGGCATTCCTTTTCTTAATTTGAATGACGCTACGTCTTTTTTCGAAATTGTAGCTAACGCTTTTTGACCAGTAATTTTAGTTAATTCGTCTACTGCATAGTCAACTAACTTTTTATCTGATACAGCTGCACCAACTCCACGGCTAATAACAATTTTTTCAAGTTTAGGAACTTGCATTACGTTTTTATAACCGAACTCTTCTTTAAGTGCAGAGATTACTCTACTCTTATATTCTTCTTTTAGTCTAGGGATATATGCCATAACTATAATACCTGATTTGATTTTTTAGAAAATCTCACTTTCTTATCTCCTTCTACTCTTGTTCCTGTTTTTGTAGCTTCTTTAGATTTTGGATCTATCAAAGATAAATTAGAAATATGAATAGGAGCTTCTTTCTTAACGATTCCTCCTTGAGGGTTTTTCGCACTTGGTTTCGTGTGTTTTGAAACCATTTTTGCGCCTTCAACAATCGCTTTATTTTTCTCACGATCAACTTTAACAACTTTACCTTCTGTACCTTTATGGTCTCCAGAAATAACTCTTACTAAGTCGCCTGATTTTATTTTTAACTTTGTCATCATTAATCGAATTAAAGCACTTCAGGTGCTAATGATACAATTTTCATGAATTGTTTTTCACGAAGTTCTCTGGCAACCGGACCAAAAACACGAGTTCCTCTCATTTCTCCAGCAGCATTTAACAATACACATGCGTTATCATCAAATCTGATATAAGATCCATCAGCTCTTCTCACTTCTTTTTTGGTACGTACAACAACTGCAGTTGAAACAGCACCTTTTTTTACGTTTCCGTTTGGTGTTGCATCTTTAATAGACACTACAATTTTATCTCCAACAGAGGCATAACGTCTTTTCGTTCCTCCTAAAACACGGATGGTCAAAACTTCTTTTGCTCCTGTGTTATCTGCTACTTTTAATCTAGATTCCTGTTGTACCATAACTATTTCGCTCTTTCAATGATTTCAACTAATCTCCAACATTTAGACTTAGATAAAGGTCTTGTTTCCATGATCTTTACTGTATCACCAATGTTACAGTCATTTGTTTCGTCGTGCGCAACATATTTCTTAGTTTTTAACACAAACTTACCATACATTGGATGTTTTACTCTTCTTGTTTCAGAAACAACAATAGATTTCTCCATTTTATTGCTAGTAACCACACCAATTCTTTCTTTTCTTAAATTTCTTTTATCTTCCATCTTTCAGCAGATTACAATTCTCTTTTGCTTAGTTCAGTTGCCAATCTAGCTACCGCTCTCCTCATTGTTCTAATTTGAAGTGGGTTTTGAATTGGTGAAATAGCGTGAGCGGTTTTTAATTCAGCATATGTTTTTTTAACTTCACTAAGTTTAACTTGTAACTCAGCTGTAGACAGACTAATAATTTCTGATTGTTTCATAATTATAATATAATATTATGCTTCGAAATCTCTAGCAACAACAAACTTAGTTTTAACTGGAAGCTTTTGAGCTGCTAGACGTAACGCCTCTTTTGCAACGGCTAAAGGTACTCCTCCAACTTCAAACATAATTTTTCCGGGTTTAACAACAGCAGCCCAATATTCAACTGCACCTTTACCTTTACCCATACGCACCTCAAGAGGTTTCTTTGTTATAGGTTTGTCTGGAAATATGTTAATCCAAAGTTGTCCTTCTCTTTTCATGTAACGAGTTGCAGCAATACGTGCAGCTTCAATTTGACGTGAAGTTAAAAACATACCTTTTTCATGTACAGATTTAATACCAAACATTCCACTTGAAAGCATGTGTCCTCTTTGAGAAACACCTTTCATTCTACCTTTTTGTACCTTACGGTATTTTGTTCTTTTAGGCTGTAACATTTTTCTTTAATTTAAAAAATTACTTTCTTTTACGTGCGTCTGGTTTACCACCTTTGTTAAAGGGTTTTCTATCTCCTCTTGGAGAATCACCACCTTTTCCACCAGAAGCTTGTTTTTTATCCATTCCCACTAGTGGAGATAAATCACGTTTTCCGTAAACCTCACCTTTCATGATCCATACCTTGATACCCATTCTACCATAAGTAGTATGAGCTTCTCCAAGCGCATAATCAATATCAGCTCTGAAAGTTGACAAAGGAATTCTTCCTTCTTTAAAACCTTCTGAACGCGCCATTTCAGCACCATTCAAACGACCAGAAATCAAAACTTTAATACCTTCTGCATTCATACGCATTGCTGCTGCAATAGCCATTTTAATAGCTCTTCTGTACGAAATACGGCTTTCTATTTGACGAGCAATACTTGTTGCAACTAAATAAGCATCTAACTCAGGTCTTTTAATTTCAAAGATGTTTATTTGAACTTCTTTGTCAGTAATTTTCTTAAGTTCTTCTTTTAACTTGTCTACCTCTTGCCCACCTTTCCCAATAATAATACCAGGTCTAGCAGTAGTGATAGTAACGGTTACAAGTTTTAAAGTTCTCTCGATGATTACTTTTGATACACTAGCTTTTGATAAACGAGCATGAATATACTTTCTGATTTTATAATCCTCAGCAATTTTATCACCGTAATCATTTCCACCATACCAGTTTGAATCCCATCCTCTGATGATACCAAGTCTGTTTCCTATTGGATTTGTCTTTTGTCCCATCTTAATTAATTGCTTTGTGTGTTATCATTAGCCCCTAACACGATTGTTACGTGGTTTGAACGTTTTCTAATTCTATGTGCTCTTCCTTGCGGGGCTGGGCGAAGTCTTTTCAACATCATTCCACCATCTACACGGATTTCTTTTATAAATAAGCCTGCTTCCGAAACATTTCCTTCAGCATTTTTCTGTTCCCAATTGTTAATTGCAGATAATACTAATTTCTCTAATTTTCTTGAAGCTTCTTTTGAGCTAAATCTTAATATATTTAAAGCTCTCTCCACTTTCTGACCTCTTACCAAGTCTGCTACTAAGCGCATTTTTCTAGGTGAAGTAGGGCAGTTATTCAATTTTGCAAAAGCTATAGACTTGTTAGCCTCTTTTCTTGCATCTGCTGTTTCTCTTTTACGAACTCCCATTGCTTCTTATTTTTTACCTTTATTTTTTGCTCCAGCATGACCTCTAAATGATCTTGTTGGTGAAAACTCTCCTAATTTATGTCCTACCATGTTCTCAGTTACATAAACCGGAACAAATTGACGACCATTATGTACTGCGATAGTTTGTCCTACGAAATCTGGCGTAATCATTGAAGCTCTAGACCATGTCTTAACAACTCCTTTATTACCTCCAGCTATATTTTCTTGAACTTTTTTATCTAATTTGTAGTGTACAAAAGGTCCTTTTTTTAATGAACGTGCCATGTCTATCTAATTATTTCTTTCTGCGTTCAACAATATACTTATTACTCGGGTTAACTTTAGAACGAGTTCTATAACCTTTAGCAGGAAGACCTTTTCTAGAACGTGGGTGACCACCAGAAGAACGTCCTTCACCACCTCCCATAGGGTGATCAACTGGATTCATCGCTACAGGTCTTGTTCTTGGCCTTCTTCCTAACCATCTAGTTCTACCTGCTTTACCAGATACAATTAATTGATGATCGGAATTAGATACCGCTCCAATTGTTGCTGAACAAGTTAACAAGATTAATCTAGTTTCACCTGAAGGCATTTTAATTGTAGCATACTTACCATCTCTTGCCATTAACTGAGCAAAAGTACCTGCACTTCTAGCAATTGTAGCACCTTGACCAGGACGTAATTCAATACATGAAATTACAGTACCTAAAGGAATTTTACTTAATGGTAAAGTATTCCCGATTTCAGGAGCTGCACCCTCACCAGAAACAACAGTTTGTCCAACTTGTAAACCATTTTGAGCAACGATATACGTTTTCTCTCCATCGGCATACCATAATAATGCTATAAAAGCAGTTCTATTTGGATCATACTCAATAGACTTCACTATAGCTGGAACTCCAACTTTAAATCTTTTGAAATCTATGATACGATATCTTTGTTTGTGACCACCGCCTGTATAACGCATGGTCATTTTTCCTTGACTATTTCTACCTCCTGAGTTTTTTATCGGTGCGATCAATGATCTCTCCGGCTTATCAGTCGTAATGGCGTCAAAACCATTAACAACTCTAAAACGCTGACCCGGGGTAATAGGTTTTAATTTTCTTACTGACATCTTAATTTATTAGATATTGTTGTAAAAATCTATTGTTTCTCCTTCTTGTACTTGCACAATTGCTTTTTTATAAGCATTTGACTTTCCACTTATCAAACCACTTTTAGTGTATTTAGTAGTTCTATCTGGCCTAACATTCATTGTATTAACACTTACAACTGATACTCCATAAGTTGCTTCAACAGCTTTCTTAATTTGTACTTTATTTGCTTTTTTGTCTACAACGAAACCAAAACGATTGAAAACCTCACCATCTTTGGTGATTTTTTCTGTAATAATAGGTTTAACTATGATACTCATGGCTTGTTATTTGCTTAAATTATCTTCAATTCCTTCTAAAGAACCTTCTAATAAGACCAAGTTGTTTGCGTTTAAAATCGCATAAGTACTTATTTCTGAATTAGTTACCACACTAGAGGCCTTTAAATTGCGTGACGACAAATATACATTTTTATTTGAATCACCCAACACAAATAAAGATTTTTTATTTTCTAAGCCTAAAGCACTTAAAACTGATAAAAAGTTTTTTGTGTTTGGTGTATCGAAAGTAAAATCTTCAACAACTAAAATATTAGATTCTTTTGCTTTTAAAGAGAAAGCAGATCTTCTTGCTAAACGCTTTAAACTTTTGTTCAATTTAAAAGAATAACTTCTTGGTCTTGGACCAAAAACAGTACCTCCTCCTTTGAACAAAGGATTTTTTGCACTACCAGCACGAGCTGTTCCAGTACCTTTTTGCTTTTTAATTTTACGAGTACTACCGGCAACTTCAGCTCTTTCCTTAGCTTTATGAGTTCCTTGTCTTTGATTTGCCAAGTATTGCTTAACATCAAGATATACTGCGTGTTTATTTGGTTCTATACCGAATACTGAATCAGAAAGTTGAACTTTTCTTCCAGTATCTTTTCCTTTGATATCTAAAACTTTTACTTCCATTACTTCTGAATGATTACATAAGAGTTTTTGCATCCAGGAATAGCTCCTTTAACAACAAGTAGATTCTTTTCAGCAACCACTTTCAAAACTCTAAGATTTTGTACTTTAACATTATCACCACCCATTCTTCCTGCCATACGCATCCCTTTGAATACACGTGATGGATAAGACGATGCTCCTACTGATCCAGGCGCTCTCAAACGATTGTGTTGACCGTGTGTTGCTTGTCCAACACCACCAAAACCGTGACGTTTAACAACACCTTGAAAACCTTTCCCTTTTGATACACCTTGCACATCAACAAATTCTCCTTCAGTAAAAACATCAACTGTGATGCTATCACCAAGATTAAATTTACCTTCAAAACTTTGGAATTCAACGACTTTCTTTTTAGCAGAAGTACCAGCTTTTTTAAAGTGACCTAAATCAGCTTTAGTGGCGTGTTTTTCTGTTTTGTCATCGAAACCAAGTTGTAAGGCTTTATACCCGTCAACCTCAATGGTTCTGACTTGGGTAACGACACAAGGTCCAGCTTCGATTACAGTACAAGGAATATTTTTCCCGTTTTCATCGAATAAGCTAGTCATGCCGATTTTTCTTCCAATTAACCCAGACATATTAAACTATTTATTAATTATTAATTCTCTTTTGATTTTTAAAGAAG
>Ga0214164_1001230_pt1 | contig 14971 bp, 14 predicted proteins | sample TroBogepilimnion_13_FD_153003 | JGI IMG/M metagenome (GOLD analysis project Ga0214164, IMG submission 153003) | Freshwater microbial communities from Trout Bog Lake, WI - Practice 03JUN2009 epilimnion v4 | ecosystem: Environmental > Aquatic > Freshwater > Lake > Epilimnion/Euphotic zone ...
TAACACCTTTTATTAGATAAAGCAGTATTTATTCATCTAATAAAATTGTTTTTATTTTTTTGTTATCTGCTTTAAGTATATTAGCTACTTCTCTTATAGGCATTTTTAAGATCTTGCCTGTTATTTTATCTCTTACAGTAACTACACTTTCTCCGGTAACACAATTAATAGATTCACCTCTGGCAGCATCAGAGGTTGTAGTACTAATACCGATAGAACTACCATTTGCTAACACTAAACCTGTTTTAGCATACTCTATTACACCAGGCTTCATATAGTTTGGTAACATTTCATATGCTAACCTAATACGTTTAAATATATTAATTGCTGTACCTTCTTTATTAGCTATTAATAACACTCTATAGTCGTCCTGAAAACAAACCATCCATAGTGCAAATATAGTTAGGATAGAGGTTTTGCCCACTTGACGGCTTGCTAATACAACGTTAAATCTATTCTCTACCAACGCTTTAAGAATACGTTTTTGATACGGATAAAGCTTAATCGGTTGCTTACCTTCATCAAGATTAACAATATAAAAGAAACGAGAAAAATGTAATATAGACTTGCGTGCGCGCTCCAAGTCTTCCACCATTTCTGGTGTCCATTCAAAGTTAGTTTCCGGAACAGGTAAGTTTTTATTACCTAAGTAAAATGATACCTGATCTTTTTTAGCTTTTGGCATTGTACATACTTACTATGGATATTCCAAATTATACACATAAATCATAGTGATGAGTAATATAATTCTTACTGACAACAAGTTCAATCCAGATAATGTTTGGACGTTACCGTTAAAGGGCTATATGGAAATGCCCACAGCTGGTGGGTTGCCTGTATATCCTGGCCCAGAGTTTTTAGAGCTGTTTGATCAAGAAGGCTACGTGATGACCGATCTTGAAGTTATATTTGCAGAAGAACACAGTTCTGCTATACATGTTCATTACACTCACCAAAACTGTATTAAAGCACCATGGTTTAAGCAAAAAGATATTGTTTATGAAGGCGCGAACTTAAATCACAGTTTATTGTTCCACCGCAAAGGGTTTACTGGAGCTGCTTTAGAACAGATTAAGCTTTGGTCCCAATGGAACACTCAATTATATAAACTTATTAAACTAAAACCGAAATGGGGATTAGACTTTTCTGTGGACTATACAGATAAAGAAGGAAATTGTATTGAAACCATACATTATGAACATGATGAGTTTAGTTATGATGCTATTGAAGCAAGACGTCAATTAGTAGAACCTATATTTGCGAATACAGATTGGAATGATTTTTCTAAGCAAATATTAAAACGTAAAGACGAATGGATTAATTTAGATTTATTTGCGCAAGGAGACTGGAAATGTGCATATTTAGGTATTCCTACAGATAGCCAAAAAATGATATCCTGGGCAGATTAAAGTTTCAAACAGACTGGTATTATGTAAATAATTGTATAACATGTTACCGTCTGCAAATAAGCTTACTTTTGAATACCACGATAAACTCAATCCAGAGATATGGGAGCATGGTAAGCTTAAGCCTGAAATAAAAAATAAGCTTTTGGAAGTAGCACAAGCGTTTTTAGAATCAATAGATTTAGATATTGATGTAGAGGATATACTCTTTACTGGTTCTTTAGCCAACTACAACTATACACCTTTTAGTGATATAGATTTGCATATATTAACAGACTTTAAAGAGTATAAAGTGGAACAAGATCTACTTAAGGACTATCTCAAAGCTAAAAAAACGGTATGGAACAGTGCTCATAACATACAAATTAAAGGTTATGATGTGGAAGCGTATGTACAGGATAAAAACGAAAAACATTACGCTACAGGAATTTATTCTATTAAAAATGATGCTTGGTTGGTGGCACCGAGCAAGGCTAAACCTATTAACCAAGAAGAGGTGTTAGCAAAAGTAAAGTCAATGAAAGATGCTATTGATCATGCTTTAAGCGATAAATGCGATTTAGAGTGTGCAGAGAATATAAAAGAAAAAATAATGAAAACAAGACAAGCCGGGCTTGAAAAAGCTGGTGAATTCTCTGTAGAAAACTTAGCTTATAAAGAATTGAGACGTTCTGGTGATTTAGAAAGACTGATACAGGGAGTATTAACCAAAAAAGACAATGAACTCTCTATAAAGAACGAAACATTTAAAATGTATACCAATATGTTTGGTATTGAAACTGGTGGTAAAGGAAGTAGAGGTCGTAGGGATCATGGTTTAACAGCTGGTGCTTCAAAATTAACTAAAAGTGATACAAAATCTGTAAGTCTTGTAGCCGCTACTCATAGAGAGATGGAAACCCCGTTTCACGAAATTGAAAATCTTAAAAAGAAAGAAAAGGGTAAAACCTATCTCATACCACAAACTGCAAGCGCGATTGCACGGTTTTATAATATGAATTTTGATAAAGTTTTAACTGAACCACGTGGTTTGAGTACTTCTGGTATTGTGCTTGGGTACGACTCCTCTGTAAACAAATATTATTTGCAAAAAGGTAAAAAATAATGAGCGATCAACTACAACAAGCAGTTCTTAATAAAAGTAGGAAAGATAAATTTCGGTTAATATTATCTTTACCGGATGCTCTTAAAAGTATCAATCAACCTACCGCAGAAGTTAGAGGCGATAATAATTTAAGCTTAGATACTTTACAATATTCAGTTTACGGTACAGTTGTACCAGCTACCACTATTAATGCGATGAATTTACCGTTTGCGGGTCAAACATTAAACTTAACATCTGGTAGCAGGGAAAAATATCAAGATATTACTGTTAATTTTACTGTTGATAACGGATTCAATAACTGGTGGGTATTGTGGAAGTGGTTGGATTATATAAACGGGTCGCAAAATAGCTTATTTGATCCTAATAACTTGACTACTTTACCTACTTCCCCGGCTGGTTACGGAAGCTTGACAAATCTACAGCCCTATCAGACCACAATAGCGGTGTACGGGTTGGATGAATACAACAATAATAAAATCCGTTGGACGTATAGCAAAGCGTTTATTACTAATTTAACAGGAATAACTTATAGTTATAGAGATGCTGATCAGTTAGAGTCTTCTTTTACGTTTTCATTTAGTCAGTTAAATGCAGAATTACTTTAATTTGTTGAGGTTTCATTCCGAAAAAGCCTAAATAATAATATAATACTACTATGGCTACCCTACGTCAAATACAATCCCCAGGAGTACAAATCAACGAAATTGACCTTTCTCAAACAGCAACAGTACCAAACGGCACAAATATATTTGTAACCGGATTTGCTGCGCAGGGTCCGTCTTCTGAGATTATAAATCTTACTACTAATTCAGACTTTTTAAATATTTTCGGTGCACCAACAAATGCAGCTGAACGTTATTTTTATTATACAGTTAATCAATTATTTACAGGCGGTACAAATGCACAAGTAAGTGTTGCACGTTTACCATACGGACCTGATTTAGGAGACGGTTATAATTCAGACAAATATAGCGCATTAGTATTCCCAGTATTACCTGTTTCAGCAGGTGATACTCCGTCACATGCAGCAGGTTCTTCGTCAATTATAGCTCTTTCATCAGCACAGACATATTACTTTGCGCAACCAACACTTGTTGATCTTTCTTTAGCAGATTATAATAATATTAAACAAGGCACTATTAATTGGTCAGCCTTTGGTGGTGGTAACGGTTTATCATATAATCCTATTACAGGTTATTCGTCTCTATCTGCTAACAGTATTGGTATGATTGTCTTAAACGAAGCTAAGACAACTATTAACGAAAAGTTTGAAGGTCTTTATTTAAACTTAGCAGATAATCGTAACATTAACCCAAGCACACCTTATACAGCAGTATTAAGTGCAGTTAGTATTACACAGGACAACCAATACAACACGACTTACCAACAGATACCTAATAGTCGTTTAACATTCGCATTAAGTGCAAATGCAACGGACAACTTCTCAAGCTTATCTCGCGATATTGAAAACATTCCTCAATACACAATTACATTAGCTTCTTCAGCTTATAACGATATGGCAGTGTTGTCGTTGTTTAAGGTAAGAACAACTCCATTTGCTCCAAACCCATTACAACTATCTTATAGCTTAGTTGAAGGTTATGCAACATCGTTCTATGCTAACCGCACAATACAAGATATTAACGGTGGTGCTCCACAAAACGACTTCATACAGAACGTTATTGACTCAAAGTCAAGCAACTTAACAGTATTAGTTAACCCTAACATTTCAAACAACGTAGCTTGGTTAGATGCTAACGGTAATGCAACAAAGTCAATTAGAGTACTTGGTGCAGGAGATGTAACTAATACAACTATTGCAGGTGGCTTTAGAGAAGCAGATGTTCTTTATCCATTAGGTGTATATTCACAATCTCTTGACACAACTAATGTAAAGCTTATCGGTAACGGTGCTGCTAAATTAGCAAATGTTTTAGATACAGCTTCAAATGCTGATCTATACGATATTGACGTTGTGATTGACGGCGGTGTTTCAACTGTTATTGCAGTTGCAGCGCTTTCAAGCTTAAGTGCAGCTACATTTGACGATACAGCATACAATGCAGACATTGACAATGCTCTAATTGCTTTAACAAATACTCAAGGCACATATCAGCCTGGTAGTACTAATGTAGATCCAGTCGGTACATGGCAAGCAATTACACAACAGTTCGTACAGTTTACAACGAATGTTCGTAAAGATTGTATCTTTATTTCTGATCCATTACGTCACATTTTTGTGCAAGGTGCAAACTTTAAGACATTAAACGACAAAACATTAAACTTCTCAAACAACATTTACTGGCCACTACGCAATTCGTATCAAGGCTATAACACAAGTTATGCAGCTACATACGGCAATTGGGCATCAGTATTAGATCAGTTTAGTTCACAAAATGTTTGGATACCGTTCTCTGGTTTTGCGGCAGCAGTTTATACGAATAACGATGCTATTGCTTATCCATGGGGTGCTCCGGCAGGGTTTAATCGTGGTGCAGTAACCGGTTTAATTGACATCGCAATTAATCCACAACAGAAACAACGCGATCTACTTTATAAGATCTCAGTTAACCCTGTAGTTAACTTCCCAAATGAAGGGTTTACAATTTACGGGCAAAAGACACTATTAAAGACACCAAGTGCATTTGATCGTGTTAATGTCCGTCGTCTATTCCTCTTCTTAGAAAAATCAGTTCTTAATACAAGTAAATTATTTGTATTTGAACCAAACACAACGTTTACACAAAACCGTTTAGTTAATACAATTAAGCCTGTGTTTGATTTAGCTAAGAACACTCAAGGTTTATACGACTACTTAATTGTGTGTAACGCAACTAATAATACACCTGATGTTGTTGACGATAACTCTCTTGTTGTAGATATCTATATTAAGCCAGTTCGTACAGCAGAATTTATCTTAGTAAACTTCTACGCTACTAAGACATCTCAAAACTTCCAGGAATTATTACAATAACCTTAACATAAATATTTAATATGTCACAAACAATACAAGACTTCTATAGAGTAGCACAGCAAAGAGACTTTGCACGTGACTACATGTTACGGGTAGTTTCTATCGGTAGTAGCACGTTTAATGAAGACGATTTCGTTTATATTACTACAGCTACTTTACCCGACAGAGCTATTACAAATCAAACAGCAACTTATATGGGTCTGGATTTTAACTTTCCTGGTACTGTAAAGTATCCTGGTAGTAATGGTTGGGATGTAACGTTCCGTGCTGATAAAGCTAACTTACTTCGTAACAAATTAGAAACATGGCAGAGAAGCCTTATTTTTGATGATCAGACAAGTCAAGGGGATTTATCAGTAAGAGGTCCAGAATCTATTATTCAACTTAACCAAGTTGATGATAAATTAAACATACTCAATTCTTATACCTTATACGGTGCTTATATTCAAAAATTAGGCACATTAAAGTATGATATTGCAGGTACCGGTAAACCATTAGATTTCACAGCTACATTAGCTTTCCATTATTGGACTGATACTGCTGTAGGTTGATATAACCAATATATAACAAATGACCCGGCTGAAAAGTCGGGTTTTTTGTTGTTCTAAGCTTAAGTATTAGTATGCCAGATACATTGCCAAATATACAGAATTTTTACGATGCAGTAAAAACGTATGGCATTGGCAGGAAGTATAATTTTGTATTAGAAGCTATAGATGGTGCACCACCAGATGTAGATACATTGCTTAAGAATTCTCCTTATACTTTATACGCACAATCTGCTAAAATACCTTCAAGAAGAATAACTACAGCAAAGGTACCATATAAAGCATTTGAGTTTAATGTACCTACAACTGTTAGCTATCCTGATAATGAATCTTGGGAGTTAACATTTATATCGGACAATTATTTAAACATTAGAAACATATTTGAAACCTGGAGTAGGTACTTGTATAACAACGAAACTAATTCCATGGACCCTACAGCGATAAATTTCGGTAAATGTAACTTAACATTTAACCTTTTATCTGAACCTATTGCAACTAACCCTGCAGGTACAGTTCCTGACCCGGCTGGGAATATATATTCCCCAAAAAGCTATACTTTATACGGGGTATATCCAACTGTAATAAATGGTGCTCAATATGATGTATCCAGCGCTGGGCAAGAGGTTGCAAAAGTAACAGTTACCTTAGCATTTCAATTTTTCACTACAGTATAAACCGTCGTTTAATCCGTAAGTATTAACAAACATGTCTACAAATCAAACATTACAGCAGTTTTATCAGTCAGCACAGACATATGGTTTTTCAAGAGATTACCAAGCACGTGTTACTGCTATACATCTTAACGGTCAAGTACTTGGAGAAGATCGTTTAGTGTATATCAAGAGTATGGCTTTACCAAGTAAAAAAGCGGCTATATCAACAGTTAAGTATTACGGGGTAGACATTCATTCAACAGGTACAAGAAATTACGGAGAATCGGAACAGTGGGAATTAACGTTTTTAACAGATCAGACTCTATACTTAAAACAATGGTTTGAACAACGCTTAGAAGAAGTTGCTGCAAACAACCCTAATCGTATTAAAGCTAATCCGGTTTCTACCACAGAAAATTTCGCTCAAATAGAGGTATTAGATGATGCCCTTGAAACAGTTGCAACATATAAATTAAATGGTTTATTTGTAGTAAGCACACCTGGTATAACATTTAATATGGACGGTACTGGTAAGGTACAGGAATTTAAAGTGGTGCTTGGTTATCAGTACTGGGAATCATTTAACGGTACAAGCCCATCTTATAGTACTTTTGGTATTAATGGGTCAAACACTAACGGTGGTGTAAATGCTAGCGGTGGTGCCGGGGCTAGTACAGGTTTCGGCTTAAATGATGTACTAAACGGTTTACGCACCGTTACCCAAGTGGCTAACACAGTCAAGGGTACAGTTAATGCAATTGGTGGTGTAGCAAATGCTCTCAACACTACCAGCAATGCAATAAGAAGAAGGTAAAATGCCTGATACAAATTACACGTTCCTTACTCAGGTCCTTTCGGATCCGAATCTACATATACCTGTAGAGGCTAATTTTGCTGTAGGGTTTACCAATTTAAAAGGTGCAGATGGTGGTAGTAGTATATTATCAAATTTAAATTATGCTTTTGCCTCAAACACAGGAGATGTTACAGATTTGTACTTAGATGTAATTGATGTGGCTGGACGCTTAAATTACTGGAATTCTATTAACAAGGATGATGTATTTTTTGCTAACGGTGTAACAATGCCCGGGGAATCTATTAATGCAGGTAAAGCAGGCGGTGCTTTAGCACCTTCTGGTAATAGTACAGCTGCAGCAGCTGCTGCAGGGGTAAACGGTTATGGTGGTTTCTTAGGTGGTAACTATCTTGGTGGTAGAACCAGTGTAGCGAATGTTGATATAATGTTTTTAGAAACTAACCAATCTTTTATTGATTATGTATTGAGACCATGGGTGATTGCAGTTTCCCATTATGGGTTATTTGCACGAAATTCATCAGTTACTGCTGCAAGTCAAAACTTTAAAACAGATATTATTGTTTCTTTTATTAATAAAACAACTCCAAACGGAGGCGCTGCTCCTCACCGTAAAACAATAACCTATAAAAACGCGGTTCCAATTGCTGTTGATGCGTCCACGTTTAATTTCAGTTACGGGAACCCTAAAACCGGAACTCGCAGTGTCAAGACAACCTGGACATACTCTACGTACGAGGTAAGTTAATAGGCGATGCCTTTCAAGTTAAATGCTTATCTACCCAGCAAACAGACTGAGGTACAGATAAAAGAGCTTTATTATAAACAATATAGAGAGCTTGTTAAAAGCTTGTATAATACTGACAAAAAGGAAACTATCCAGCAATACAACTCTATACTACAAGATCTTTGTTCTGATATAGTTGATAAGGATATTACCTTTGAAGATAAATTATCTCTACTTTTAACTATTCGTAATTATTGTATAAGTCCGGATTTAAGATTGAAAGGTACCTTATCGGATGGTGGCACGTTCAATTATTCTATTACTGTAGAGGAATTAATTAAAAAAGTAAAGAATATTAATAAATCCACATCGTTACAATATAACAATATTACAATAGAGATATCGTCATATAAGATAAGAGACGAACACATTTTCCTTAGTAATAACAAAGATATATTTGTTATTTTAGCATCTTATATAGATACTATAAAAGTTGAAAACGAGCTTGTTATATTTAAGGATTTAACAATGGATGAACGGTTAAGAGTGGTTGAGTCGTTACCGTATGCATTAGTTACCGATCTTACAAAAGTAATAGAAAATAAAGAGAATGAATACGAGGTGTTTGATTTACTATCGGTACCTAATCCAGTAACCAAACAACCAGTACTAAGACTTTCATGTAATATAACTTATGAAGTGTTACAAAAATGTATTGAGCTATTGTTTACGGAAAATTTAAATAACGTTTATAGAGCGTTCTATAATATGATTAAATTTGCAGGGTTTGATCCAAATTATATAGATAAAATTACCCCAGTAGAGTTGCAAGTATATTGGATGTATTACATGCAAGATATACAAAAAGCAGAGTCTGAAAAAAGCGCTAACACTAAATCCGGCGGGTTAAACATGCCAATGACTCCTAATACCGAGCTGGGATTCTAAAATAATAATGTAATTAACAATATGGCAAATATTAATACTGTTTTAGCTACTCTCAATGCTATATCTGATAAAAACTCTATAGATGTGTTTTTGCCATCTTTACAGCGAGTGGTAAAGTTTAAGCCGCTTACAGCTAAGCAGCAAAAAGGCTTCTATGCCTGTATTGTTGATAACGTTTTATTTGATACAAAATTTGTTTTAAATACATATCAAATTTTAAAAGAAAATTGCACAGAGGACATTATTGATAATTTAACTATAATAGACCGTATTGTTATATTATTAGCATTAAGAAAAGATGCCCTGGGCACTCAAATAACTATTGATGAAGAAACAGGAGATTTTGATAGTTGTTTAAATTATGCAGCTTCTTTATCAGGAGTGCCAAGTAATGCGGTTTATAAAATAGATAATTTAGAAATTGAATTGAAAGTACCTACAATAAAAGAACAATATGACATGGAAGTAGAGTTAAGAGGAAATCTTAAAGAAACAAAATACATGCCTGAAGAAGCAATAAGTGAAGTAGTGATAAACAGCGTTGCTTTGTTTGTAGAAAGTATAAAATCAGAAGCAGAAAACTTAGAGTATAAGTCGTTTACATGGGTTGACCGGTTACAGATAATAGAAAATTTACCTTCAAGTGTAATTAATAGTATCCAGTCTTATCTGGATAGTTATAGTAATATAAGAGAAAACTTATTACAAATACAAAGAGAAAACGATACAACAATTGAATTTAATGTAACTGCGGATTTCTTTTTACGTAAATGACGTAAAGGTTACTCTCGTTCCTAAGTATTTTTATGGCAGAAGACCTTAAAGACACACTGGATACACTTAATAAAACATTAAGCAATCTAAGCACATCTGTTGGTCCGTTGCCTACTTCGTTAAGTCTTGTAGACAATAAAGTTGAGAGTTTAGGAGAAAGCATTAAAAAGCTTAATACTGCTATCGGTAAAATTAAGCCTAATAAAGACGTAGAAACGTTTATAGAGGCATTAGATAAGAGTAAAGCAATGAAAGACATCAGTAGTCTTATTGATGCTACTGAAGGTGCAAACCAGCGCGCTGAATTAGAACAGGATTCTCGTACTCAGTATATAGACGCTTTAAAAACTCAAACAGAAGAAATTAAAAAGTTACAAAAAACTAACAATGATCGTTTAGAATACGATAAACAGCAAGAAGAAAATAAAAAGAAAGAAAAAACATTACAAGCAGCTTTACCTAAACAAGAAAAGTCTACAGGAAACATCTACGAAGATAATTCTGCATTTCAAGTAATTGATAAAAAACTGAGCAGTATAGATGAAAAGATAAAAGAGTTTGAAAAAGGTAAAGGTAAGGGATACACTGCTGCAAAAGAAAGAATAAATAAAAATATAGAAAAATTTAAAATTGAAGGTAAGGACCCTGCCGAATTAGGTGCGCTTGAAAAAATACTTAAAGCAACAGGGGCAAGCAAGTATACAGATAAGTTTTTAGATAAAGTAGGTAAAGCTCAACAAAAAGACCTTGATAAGTTAATGCCTAAACAGGCAAGAGAATATAGAAAATTACAAAGAGAAAAGAAAAAACTAACCAAGTCTCAAGAGGGGGTTGAAAGCGCTATTGAAAAAACTGTATTAGGGCCTGAAGGCAATTTAGAAGGTGTTGCTGCAGCTGAAACAGAAAAGATATTAAAACGTAAAAAACTTACACCAGAAGAAAAGGCTGCTATAGCTAAAGCACCAGTGGTTGACTTTAGTGAAAAAAAGCAACCACCGCTTACACCAGAAGAGCAAAAAAGACGTGATGAATTTGAAAAACAGGCTATGGCTGAAGAAATGGGGCAGCCTACAAAAGAAGAAAAGAAAGAAGCTACTGGACGCATTGAAGTTGAAATAGTAGATATTAACGACGAAGTAATTAAGGCTTTATCTGGAGAAATTGCTAATGCTATAAAAGATGTATTGGAGGAGGAAGAGGTTGACAAAAATGCAAAAGACCAACAGAAACAAGATGAGATTAAGGCTGAAGAAAACCAATCACCAGAAACACCTAAAACACCAGAACAAATAAAAGAAGCTGCTACATTAAATGTAGAAGGTGGTGGTAGTATACCTAAAGACTTAGCTGGTGCAGGAGAAGAAGAGAAAAGACTCGCGCGGAATGCAAAACGTAGAGAGCAATATGCAGCTAAAAGAGCGGAAGAGGAAGAGCGTAAAAAGAAAGAAAAAGAAGCGGTGTTAAACGCTGCAAAACCAGAGGTGGTAAGCATGTCTGAAGAAGCTGCTGCATTGCTACCTTTACTTGCAGACGGTGGAAATATAAATCAAAATCAAACCGCTATAGTCGGGGAAAGAGGACCTGAGCTTTTTACACCAAACACTGATGGTAAAGTTATACCTAATAGCGAATTAAAAACTATGCTCGGTAGAAAGGGCGGAGTTAAGGGCACATCTGCTTTACAACAAGCAGCAGAAGGTCCAAAGAATACTACTAATGTAACAAATACTACTATGGATGGGGATGTAACAGGTACATCTGTTACAGAAAATGTCGCTCAGAGTAACACTAACATATCCGCAGAGCCTTCAGAAGCATTAAAAACAGTAGCATCAACACCTTCCACAGTTACTAACTCCACCCAAGCAGATAATAGTGATATGTTAACAGCTATTAACCAAACTTTACGTGAAATTAGTGATAAGCTATCTGTTACACCTACAGCTACTAATAGCGGTGGGGGTGGTGTATTAGCTAATAACTCAACAGTTCACACGTATAATATTACTACTCAAGGTAATCCTATAACTAATTCTCGTATGAAAACGGATAATATGATGTATGCAAGGAGAGCCGCTAATTAAATATATATATGGCTGTTCCTACACAACAATCTAATACTTCCGTAAGAACGGCTAACACTACACCGTTTAATGTTACAGCTAAACCTACAAACGGTGGAGCACCCTTATTGACACCTAACGGTACTGGTAACTTTGATGTGCATGGTACATTTCCATGGGCTTTAAATGCTACCCCTAATTTAAGAAAATATGTACCTAAAATTGTATTAACCGAGTACAAAGTAACCTCTTCTGCGGCTGCACGGGCTTTAAAACTTATGTTAGCTCAGGGTTCTGAATCCCCACTTGCAAGAGCTTCCGTAGGTGGTGCTATTGGTAGTACTGTTGGTGGTGCAATCGGTGTAGCTGCAGGTGCTGGTGGCGCGACAGCAGGTGCTGCAGCTGGTGCTGCAGTTGGAGCTCTATTTGGTGGTGTTGGAGCCATACCCGGTGCAATTATTGGTGGTATTATTGGTGGGGTGGGTAGTAGTATAGGTGGACAAGTAGTGGGTGGTGCAGTTGGAGCAGCAGCCGGGGCACTCGGTCCTAATTATGGAGATTTAACAGGCTTTACTAACGATAGCCCTTATTACGGTTTATACGAAGGTAAGCCAACTGGTTTTACGTACGATATACCTTATCTAAATGTAGATTCAAATATGGCTACAATGAACGGTAAGTGGGCAGCAGTGACAGGCGAAGAGAGCTCACAACTATTAGCTACGGGCGGTAAAGCTTTGGGTGGCCAGCTTGGTGGTAGCTTAGGTAGTTTAATTGGCGGTCTTGCGGGCGGTGCTGCAGCAAAAACATTTAATGATGCTGCAAGTATAGGCGCAGCTGATTTAGCTTTTAGAAACCCAGGCGTATCTAAAGAAAGTGTTAAAGCATATTCTCCTGGAGGTGAAGGTGAAAAGATTAAGGTTTCGTTTTATTTATACAATACTGAAAATGTAGCAGATATTAAAAAGAATTGGGACTTTTTGTTTACATTAAGTTATCAAAATCTACCAAATAGACGGTCCTTAAACTTAATGGACCCACCAAGCTTGTATAGTGTTGAAGTACCTAACTTTAAGTATTTTCCAGCTGCAGTAATAAGTTCTGTACAAGTAGCAAATGTAGGTACCACTCGCATGGTAGATATAACTACTGGGGAAATTGTACCTACTTATGCGGGTAATAATAGTAGTGTAAAAATTATACCAGAAGCGTATTTAGTAACAATTGATATTCAATGTTTAATCATGAATTCAAGAAATCTTTTCTATTATATTAACGATGCTTCTGTTAACAACAAAATAACAGTTATAGAAAAATCTACATCAACAGGATAATTTATGGACTTAGACGGACAAAAACAAAATAATATATCTAATTTAGCAACTCTTAGTCAGCTAAACTTAGAGAATCTGTTTAAAGTATATAGAGAAAATGTATACGGTACGAGCAATAATTATTTTTACAATTTAATCGGCACAGTTAATATGCCTGATAATATAGATGCAAGCACGTATACAACGTTTACTGTTACCACTGATTATATGCCGTGGACACTTATTTCGCAGAAATGTTACAATACACCAAACTTATGGTGGCTTATATGTAGTACAAATAACATACAAAACCCTATACAATTTCCTAAAGCAGGTACCGTATTAAAAGTATTAACTCCGACTTACGTATCTGGAGTATTACAGCAAATTAACCAAAACTAATGACGTATTCTAACTTAGCAGTTAATAATATACCCCCTCTTGAAACAAATACCAAAGTATACAATCGGCAAAAATATCAAATTGATATTGTGTTTGATAACTTACAAGGTAATACGTTTCAGTTGAATTTAGCTGCGCTTGTATCTTTAGATATAGAAGAAGACAGTAGAGATTGGTACAAAAGAGCGAGTCTTGTAATTAGAAACCCAGATAATGTATTTGAACAAAAAATAATTGCAGGCGCTACCTCTAATCAGTATTATAAGTTTCGTAATGACGGTAGAGATATTGTTTATATAGTAATAAAACTAATAGAAGATACCGATTTAAAAGAAAGCGGTATTCAAGTAGACTATGATGTATGGGGTATGTCTTATAAATTTGTAGTATATGATAGAGAAGATATACCTGGAGATTCTTCTAAACAAAAACAATTAAAACTCTATTTGTGGGAATACGAACAACAAATACTTGCTGAAACAAATTTAGCATGGTCAACTAATAAGCTTTTATCTGGTGGTATATCACCTGCTGATGCTACTGATGCACAAAAGTTAGTACCAACAGGTACAGCGATAAAAAATTTATTAATAGATGCTTTAACTAATTACCTACCCCCTGTATTTGATAGTAATTGGGATGTAGGTTCAAGTAAAATATCCTATACTGCACCTGCAAATTATACTGCTTCAGATAGTTTAAACTATTTAATGAAGAAGCATGTAAGTGCTCAAATAGGTGCAGATGGGGGCGCTGATCCGTGCGTACTTACTCGTACTCGTTTTACAAATAAGTGGAAACTCTTCTCATATAGTAATTTATTTAATCAAGCTATTAACGCCGGCTCAATTGGACTTAATTTGTCTGTACCTACTGCTGGTAGTCTACAAAGAGAGGTGATGGTATTGACAGAACAAATAGGTAGCGAAGAGAATGAGTATTTGTTTAGTTTACCTCAATCTCCTTACAGCTCAGGCATAGCGAACACTAATTTTAATGACCCTACAATAAGCTCTATACAAAACATAAACTTTGTTGATATGTCTACTATAGATAGTATGCAAGAGATGGTAACAACCCCTTGTTACAGTAACAATCTTAAAGATAAAACGTTTAGCGTAGACTTTAAAAACAACGACATACAAAATGTAAAATCTTATATCAATAATAACTATTCAAATAAGATGAAACTGTATGCTAAACCAGATACTTTACTGACATTAAATAAAACTAAAACAGATACA
>Ga0214164_1001231_pt1 | contig 14968 bp, 11 predicted proteins | sample TroBogepilimnion_13_FD_153003 | JGI IMG/M metagenome (GOLD analysis project Ga0214164, IMG submission 153003) | Freshwater microbial communities from Trout Bog Lake, WI - Practice 03JUN2009 epilimnion v4 | ecosystem: Environmental > Aquatic > Freshwater > Lake > Epilimnion/Euphotic zone ...
ATGCATAAACAAACACAAGCAATACGTTTACAATCTACGCAGACACAGGAGAAAGAGCATTCTACCCCGCTATATCTTACCAGTAGTTTTACTTTTGATACTGCCGAGGAAATGAGGGCTGCCTTTGCCGATGAAAGCGATGATAACATATATAGTCGTTACAGCAACCCAACTGTTGATGAATTTGTGGCAAAGATGTGTGCCTTGGAAGGTGCAGAAGCAGGCTTTGCTACCGCATCTGGTATGGCAGCAGTGTTCAATTCTATCTTTGCATTACTAAAAGCGGGCGATCACCTCATCTGTTGCAGTTCTGTATTTGGCAGTACTTATGCTTTGGCTACTAAGTATCTTCCTAAATATGGAATAGAATGTACTTTGGTAAAAGCGAACAAACCTGAAGAATGGGAAGCTGCTGTGAAGCCGAATACCAAGATGATTTACCTGGAAACCCCTACTAATCCTCAATTAGAAATTCTTGATCTGGAATGGGCGGGTGCTTTCTGTAAGAAACATAACCTCATCTTCAATGTAGACAACTGTTTTGCTTCTCCCATCTTACAAAATCCAATTGCATTTGGTGCAGACATTGTAAGTCATAGTGCTACCAAATGGATTGATGGCCAAGGTCGTGTGCTGGGAGGTGTAGTGTTGGGGAGAAAAGATTTAGTACATGAAATTTATATGTTCTGTCGCAATACAGGCCCTAGTTTAAGCGCCTTCAATGCATGGGTACTCTCCAAAAGCTTGGAAACTTTGGATGTACGCATGGAAAGACACTGCAACAATGCCCTTACCATTGCTACTGCTTTGGAAAAAAATGAGAAGATTAGCTGGGTAAAATATCCGTTTCTTCCTTCCCACCCCGAGTATCATATTGCCATTAAACAGATGAAAAAAGGTGGCGGTATCTTATGTTTTGAATTGAAAGGGGGAATAGAAAGCGGGCGTAAGTTTCTGGATGCTTTACAATTACTCTCCATGACACCTAACCTTGGTGACACCCGTAGCATTGCCTCTCATCCTGCAAGTACCACACATTCCAAGCTTACGGAAGCGGAGCGTTTATCGGTAGGTATTACACCTGGCTTGATTCGCATCTCAGCAGGCTTAGAAAATGTGAATGATATATTGAGCGATATAGAACAGGCACTGGCAAAAAGCTAAGCCTTTGATTTAACATTTAACTACAAACAAAAACGCCCACGACAATCATCGTGGGCGTTTTTTATTTGTTTGATATTACTGCTGTTACGAATAACCCGCCTAGCGAATGTACACACTAAACGAGTGTATCCTGATATGTTAGTGATTGATGTGCAGCAGCTGGAATTACCATCAAACGACCAAGGATTGATGAACCAAATCTTAATAAGTAATAATTAAAGTTTAGTTTTTAGTAATTAAGTTCAGTAACGCACCTCACTAGGCCTTTCACGGACGTCCCGGAAAGAGTTAGGGAGGTAGATAACATCGTCCCGGACGTCCGGGAAAGACTTACGGAGGTAGATAACATCGTCCCGGACGTCCGGGAAAGACTTACGGAGGTAGATAATGCCGTCCCGGACGTCCGTGAAAGACTTACGGAGGTAGATAATGCCGTCCCGGACGTCCGTGAAAGGCTTAGGGAGGTAGATGAAAGGGGTAAAGAGGTGACTACAAAAGGGAAAATGGTTGCTGAATTTACAAAATTGAAGCTTATAGCAAGTAAGTAGAAAGCCCGAATAGCAAGTGGTAACAAGGATTGATTGTTGAAATGTTAAAGGCTCTTGAAGCGAATCTTCAAGAGCCTTTAAAAGTATTTTGCACTCACTATCTCTCATTCATAATCCTAAATTACTTCGCGAGATCAATCTTCACTTTCTTGTTTTTTATCTTCTGGTCGCGGATGAGTTGAAGTGTCTCACCAACTTTGTTCTTTCGGATGGCTACAAAGGAGAAGAAGTCTTTTACTTCAATCAGTCCGATATCGTCTTTATTCAGGTGTCCTTTATTACCTAAGAACCCGACTATATCTATCTTATTTACTTTGTCTTTCTTGCCTGCAGCGATGAATAACGTAGACCACTTTGGCTTTTCGGGCAGGGGACTATTGGCCGGAACAACCAGTTCTGCTACCTCATCGGTGATGAAGGTGGGCATGGTTTCGGCAGGTGACAACAGCAGAATTGCAGTACCACTTGCATCCATGCGGGCTGTACGTCCGTTCCGATGCACATATACATCTTCCGTTGCTGGCAGGTGGTAATGTATGATGAAACGGATGTTTGGAATATCTAATCCACGGGAAGCTAAGTCGGTGGTGATGAGTACATTGGCAGTCCCATTCCGGAACTTACACAGGGCGCTATCCCGCTCTTGCTGCTCCAAAGCCCCATGATAGAACTCATTGGTAATACCTTTCTTAGCCAATAAATCGCTGGTACGGTTCACAGACTCCCGATGGTTGCAGAAGACGATGGTAGAACGATTGCCTAAGTAACAAATGAGCTTGAAGAGGGTCTCTACCTTATCACTTTCTGGTGCCAATACCTTTTGTACAATCAGCTTGTTGGTGGTATCTTTTTCGGTGGGTAAGTAGTTGAGGCGTGCCGCATCGGTGAGTCCGATGAAATGGGGTATCTCTACTGCTTCTGTAGCAGAGGTGAGTATTCTTTTATTGACGGATGGCAGGCTGCCTACAATGAAGGAAACCTCTTCCTGAAAGCCAAGCTCCAACGACTTATCAAATTCATCCAATACCAAGGTGGTGATACTATCGATGGTGAGGTTGCCACGACGGATGTGATCGGCTAGTCGCCCTGGTGTTCCCACTACTAAAGCAGGGGGTTGAATGAGGTTATTCTCTTCCGTCTCGCGCTTGTGACCACCATAGCAACTGGTTATCTTGAGACCGGTACCCATCTGTTTAAATACCTCTTCTATTTGCTGTGCCAACTCTCTGGAAGGCACGATGATTAATGCCTGCGTCAGTTTGTTGGCAACATCTAAGCGTTGTATGATGGGCAACAGGAAGGCGAGTGTTTTGCCGGAACCTGTGGCGGAAAGAAGGAGTACATTATCGTGTTGGTCGTTGGCGGCGATGGATGCCTGTTGCATCTCGTTGAGTGCCTCTATTTTTAGATTGGATAGGATAGTACTTATCAATAAATTATTCTCTTGCATGAGGCAAACCTACGGAACTTTGAATGGAAGGAGGAAAAGATATTTGAAAAGTGGGGGTTTGCCACAAAGACACGAAGGCAGAAAAGGTAAGAATTAACCGCAAAGAACACAAAGTATTTACGCAGAGAAACACAGAGGGAAAGGTGGGTTTGCCACAAAGACACAAAGACGGAAAGAAGCACAAATGATGAAGTAAAAAGGGGATAGCAGAGAGGAGAGATAATATAAGTAGAGGCAAACTCCATTATCAATTATCCATTGTCAATTATAAATTATCTCCTGTTACTTGATGAGGTACTTCTTTAGTTTACACTTATCCAAGGCTTTGATGCCCTCAACTACCAGAGACGCATTAAGGACAGAACCGGCCTGAATGGTGTGGGTATTGTCTTTGGCAATATGATATTTGGTAGTTACAGCCGCTTCCCCTTCTTTGTCATACACATCTGCAATACGGGTGTTGAGGTCTATGGAGAATGCCTTTTCTTGTTGTGCAGCTTGTAATGCCCAATCGGCAAAGCCATATTCACCCCTTATCAACTTGCCATCCTTCCAGATATTCTTAGGAATGGAGGAACAAACAATAACAACAGCGCCCTTAGCTTTTGCTTGTGAAATAAACTTGCGCAAGTACCATCCAAAAGTATGGACTGTCTCTACCTCGTTGGTTACCTTATTCAGGATAATTATACTGTCTTCACCTATTCCTGAAAGTGTTCCTCTGGAACGGGTAGAATCGTCAACGGGACTTTGGTCATTTAATCCAAACTGAATCATTAGGTAATCTCCCTTTTTCAATTTACTGTAAACGGTGTCCCACATACCCTGCTTATTCAGCTTTTTGTCCCATACCCCATTTGTCTGAAAGGTACGTGTACTCGTACCGCCCACTGCATAGTTGCGGATAGTCAGCTTGGTGGTATCGAAGAACATAGGCAGAAACTTACCCCAACCCCATAAACCATTGTTGCCAGAACCTTCTGCAACCGTAGAATCGCCAATGAGATATAGTGTAGGCTTTTCTTTTCTGAGAATAGAAAAAGCACATAAGCAAGTAAAAAGAAATGAAAGAAGAAGTGTTTTTTTCATATAAAATATAATAATCGCCTTAAAAACACGCAATTTAGTGATAACTGAGTGAGCAATTAATACTATCGTTGCAAAGGATTGTTTATATCAGTCAAATATTTTTGAGACCAGGAGAATAAATCGTAGGCAACGTTATATGTTTTATTAAAATCTAATTAAAGTTGGCTTTCGTAAATAAACTTGGTGTTATCTAATTTGTCTGTTTACTTACTTTTGTGTCCCACCCCTTGAAATGTAGTACAATGAAAAACTTACTCACACTAAAGATACCTGTTTTCTATCTTTTGTTTTTAGTTGGAATCTCCATTTTCAGTACGTTCCTGATGACTTCCAGCTATTATAACCTACGCAAACCAGTTCAATCAGATGTGTACGCATACAATACAAGTGTGTTGCCTACTTGCGACTACAGCATTAAGAGACTTAGTGGATACAGCTACATAAAGCCATTGTTGTATATGGATAAAAGTTGTGAGACAGGCTTCTTTATGCCTTTGAAGCAACGTATTTTAGACATAATAGAAAAAGATAAGCTACAAGGAAAGCTCTCTATGGCATCTGTGTACATACGAGACTTTAATGAAGGGGACTTTATGGCAATCAACGAAAATACCCAATACCAATCTGGGTCACTAATGAACATACCCTTATTGATTACTTACCTTCATCTGGAGGAAAACGATGAGGGCTACCTGGACAAAGAATTGTTGCTGGAGCATGCGTACCCCAACAAACAAAATACAGTTGATGTAACCGAAGTTGGCAAGAAGTATAGCTTGAAGAAGTTGTTGGAATTGATGATTATAAATCATGACAACAACGCTACCAACCTATTGTATGAACACGTTGACAAAAAGGCTTTCCACAAAACTTTTACTGACGTAGGACTGACCATGCCCGAAAACATTACCCAAGCAAGTACCCTGACAGCTGATGATATCTCGCTGTTTATGCGTACCCTATACAATGCGACCTACTTAACCATCAACAATTCGGAATATGCCACCAAACTATTGTGTGAAGGAGAAATCAGGAACAAAGATTTAAGCCTTCCTTCCTCTGTAAAGATGGCTAGTGGCTTTAGCTCAACAACAGATTCTGAATTGACAGAACTTCATGAATCAGATATTATCTATCTGAACAATTACCCTTACACCATTACCATCATGACAAAAGGGAATGATGCAAAACAATTGGCAAGAGTAATCAATCAGATAGCATCCAATGTGTACAAAGAGATCGTTTCCAAAAAAATATCCTAAAACATTCGTGCAATGGTATAGAACGCAACTACTATTTTTACACGCCCTCACAGTTGCGGGTTTTATCATACAATTATGGCCACAATTAGGAAACAGGCAATTACTTCTAGCTTACTATTATACTTAGGTTTTGCAATTGGGGCCTTAAATATCTACCTGTACACCAAGAACGGGGCATTCACCAAAGAGCAGTTCGGACTTACACGCCTGTTCTTCGACTTCTCTACTAATATCTATGCTTTTGGTAGTCTTGGCGCTATTGCTGTTATCTATCGGTTTTACCCATATTACAAAGACAATTTACCCCAGCGGGAAAATGATTTAATTACTTGGGTATTGTGTGCGTCCTTGCTAGGTTTTTTAATTGTTTTGGGCATTGGCATTGAATTTCAGGATTACATCATCCGGAAATTCAGCAGAGGGTCACAATTGTTCCTTGATTATTACTTTTGGATATTCCCTTTTGGCTTGGGACTACTGATGTTTTCAGTAATGGAATCTTTTGCGTGGATATTGCAGAAAACGGTAATTCCCAACTTTTTGAAAGAAACAGTACTCAGAGTATTAACCTCTGCGTTGATTGTCTTGTACTACCTGAAAGTCGTTAGTTTTTCAGGTTTCGTTCATCTCTTTGCAATGCTCTACCTAGCAATATTTGTGATATTACTGGTGTATATCGTTAGGCAGAAAAAATTTTTTTTGTGTTTTAAGATAAGCAGAGTAACCAGAAAGTTCTTGAAAAAAATGCTGATGATGCAAGGAATGTTGTTTGGCGGATTGATTATAACAGCTATCGGACAAACTGTTGATGGAATCTTTATTGGTGGCTTAATCAACCTGAGTGCTGTAGGAGTTTTCACATTATCCCAATACATGGCCAATCTGGTTCAAGTGCCACAAAGAAGCTTACAAGCAATAAGTGTGGGTGCATTGTCACAAGCATGGAAAGACAAAGACCTAGTAGAAATAAATAGAATCTACTCCAGAAGCTGTATCAATATGTTGTTGGCTAGCTTGTTTATCTATGGCAATGTAGTGTTGAATGCTGCTGGAACCATCCACGCACTCAACCTGCAAGCAAGTTATATGGCAGGGATTAATGTGATGATTATACTCGGCTTGGTACGTATAATTGATGCGGGAACGGGCGTAAATGGCATGGTCATCATCACCTCGCCACATTGGCGTTTCGACTTTTATAGCGGCATCATTATGATTCTGTTGATATTACCCACCAACTATTTCCTTATCAAACAATTTGGTATCATCGGTTCTGCTTATGCACAGTTGATATCAATGACGGTTTATAATTACATCCGTTTCGATTTTATCAGGCGCAAATTCAATATGCAGCCTTTTGACAAGAAAACCGTATTGAGTATCTTGTTGACAGCTGCTGCATTTGGCGTGGCCTATTTTATAGGAGGCTTTTTTGCAAGGTGGGTGGCCATCATCGTCAAGTTCATCCTTTTCTCGGGTTTTATGATTTCGGGTACTTTTATTTTCAGATTATCCCCTGATGCCCATCAGTTATGGGAGAAATTTGTGTTGAGAAGGTTAAAAGCATCAAGCTGACAAGAATGAATCAGTTGGGCTATTGCAAGATATGCGGTTCTCAATATTTTAATTTGCACAATGGCATTCTACCGATACTTTTGCCACTTATACCTACTGTACATTATGTTTTTAAGACAATCAAGCCTGTTTCTTTTAGTTTCTTTCTTCACCTTCAAATGCATTGGGCAGATACCCCTAAAGGACTCAATGCCTAAAAAGCAGATTCTGATATTCCCTGTAATTTCGAGGTCTGTAGAAACAGACTGGTCCTTTGGTATAGCTAGTTCTGCTACTTTTCATATTGCGAAAAATGATACCATTACCCGTACGTCAAACGCACAGGGCTTAATACTGTATTCTTTAAAAAAACAATTCGTAGCCGCATTAAACGGTACAGAATATTTTAAGAAGGAGCATTATATCTTGAATGAACAACTATCCTACAGTAATTTTCCTGATAACTTCTGGGGAATTGGGAAGAACACACCTGATTCAGCACAAGAGGCATACACGTTCAGACAAGCTTATGTTTATCTTCATCTCATGCGTCATCTGGGCAAGCGTTGCTATTTAGGGCTTTTGTATGAAATGCAAGACCTGATGGAAGTGAAATATGAGGAGAATGGACTTTTTGATAAACAAAAGGTTGCAGGAAGAAATCCTTATTTAATTTCAGGTGCCGGACTGAGCTTTACTTATGATACACGAACTGAAGCTTTTTCGCCTGATGCAGGCACCTTTGCCCAAGTATATTTCAATCACTTTGGCCGAATTACCGGATCTGATTATGATTACACTAACATAGTATTGGATTACAGAAAATTTTGCCGTGTTTACAAGAAGCAAGTACTAGCACTCCAAGGTTATTTTTTTGGCAATGTGGGAAGTGAAGTTCCTATTAGAAGCTTGGCTTCATTTGGTGGGAACAACAGCATGAGAGGCTTCTACGACGGTAGGTATCGAGATAAAAATCAGTTTGTACTCCAAGGTGAATACAGGGTACCTGTTTACGGCAAATGGGGTATTGTATTGTTTGGGAGTGGGGGTGATGTGGGGTCTACCTTTACGGACTTCAGTCTAAATGGGCTTAAATATTCCTATGGAGGTGGCATCCGCTTTGCCCTCAGTAAAAGTGAGAAACTAAACCTGCGCTTGGACTATGGCATTGGTCAAGGTAATAATGATGGCTTGTACTTTCAGTTGGGAGAAGCGTTCTAATAGTAAATCTTAGTTTACTCAATGCCGATGACAACATCTCTGTTTGCAAAGGATGGTAATCAGAACCTTCTAAACACTAGCAAATTGTTCCTTTCATTCTATTGAAGTGTTGTTTATTTAGAAATTATTTAAGGATTATTAGATAAGGTTAAATATTTTATACTAATTTCCGCCTCCAAACGATTGCTGTTATGAGAAAGACTGTATGGTTTTGATACAGAAAAATTACCTTGGTTTGGAACAACATTATTTAAAATATATCATAACACAATACGCATATGACACACACTTCATCGGGGTTACAAAGATTTAAAAACCAAGTTGGCATTAAGTTTCAGTTGTACAACAGTCTCTTTGGCTCCCTTCCCTTTCACCGCATAGAAAAGACTGGAATTCTTGTGTCGCTATTGTTAGTAAACTGCGAGGAAGGGTATGCAAAAGGACTTAGTCCCATAGAAATACTAGATGTTTTCTTTACCAAACAAACCACTTTTGTAACTGAAGAAGAGAAGGCAGATCTTCTATTCCGCTTTGTACAATACATAGAAAGGCAAGTAGTTTTGTTTGATGCCCTGGAGGATGCTGCTTTCACAAAAGTGCACGACATGGGCGGTAAGGGAACACTGAAAAATTTGGAGATGTTGGTTGAGCAACAACACTCACAACGGGAATTGACCGAAAAACTAAAGGACTTCAATATTCAATTGGTACTAACGGCTCACCCTACCCAATTTTATCGTGGAGCTGTGTTAGGTATTATCCATGATATTTCTTCGGCAGTAGACGATAACAACGAAGCACATATATACACTTACCTACAACAACTAGGGCGAACTCCTTTCTTCCAAAAAGAAAAACCTACCCCTTATGATGAGGCATTGAGTCTTGTATGGTACTTGGAAAATATATTTTATCACGCTACAGGAAGAATTATAGCCGGACTTAAAAATGCTTATTCCAACTCATTATGTAGCGAAAATCCAATCATTAAAATGGGTTTCTGGCCAGGTGGCGATAGGGATGGCAATCCTTTTGTGACTGCAGAGATAAGCCTGAAAGTAGCTGAAGCTTTAAGGATGAGCATCATTAAATGTTACCATAAAGATGCCAAGAAGCTAAGAAAAAGACTCACCTTCAAAGGAGTTGATGTGTTGATGACAGGGCTATATCGCAACCTGTATGACTTCCTCTTCAATGCAGAAAATAAACCAACCATTTCTAAAGAATCTATTTTAGCTACCCTAAGAGAGGTAAGAAGTATTCTGGTGTATCAACACAACAGCCTTTTTATTGACTTGGTAGATAATTTCATTGGAAAGGTAGAAGTGTTTGGAATGCACTTTGCGTCCTTGGATATTCGTCAGGATAGCAGTGTCCACGTAAAAGTGATAGACATTGTGTCCAAGAAAACTGACATCCTTCCTAAGTTTTATAACTTGCTGAGTACAGCTGAAAAGATAGACGCCTTAACTGCAATCAACCAGACTGTTGATGAAAGCATTTTCACTGATGGCGTGCACATTGATACACCGCGCTGCATTGCAGCCATCAAGCAGATACAACAAACCAATGGTGAGGCTGGCTGTAATCGTTACATCATCAGTCAGTGCCAGAGTGCTTTGAATGTGATGGAGGTGTTTGGGTTGTTTTTAATGAGTGGCTGGAAAACAGAAGAACTGACTGTAGATATTGTTCCATTGTTTGAAACCGTAGACGACTTGCACAATGCAGCCATAGTGATGAAGGAACTCTACGAACATCCTGTTTACAGTCAACATCTGTCGCGCCGCGGAAAGAAGCAAACCATCATGGTGGGCTTCTCGGATGGCACCAAGGATGGTGGTTATCTGATGGCCAACTGGAGCATCTACAAAGCAAAAGAAGAACTGACAGCTATCTCAAAAGAATATAATATTGACGTGGTGTTTTTTGACGGTAGAGGAGGCCCACCAGCAAGAGGAGGTGGTAAAACGCACCAGTTCTATGCATCTATGGGCAACAAAATTGCTAACAAGGAGATACAATTAACCATTCAAGGGCAGACTGTCAGTAGTAACTTCGGTACAATAGATACTGCTCAGTTTAATATGGAGCAACTGTTGCACGCAGGCTTGTCCAATAATGTCTTCACCAAAGATGAAACGACTATCCTACCAAAGGAAGAAGAATTGATTAATGTGCTGGCCGATAAGAGTTTCAAGGCATACATCACTTTGAAAGAGCATCCCTACTTTGCTGATTACCTGAGCAACGCAAGTGCCTTGAAGTTTTATGCCCAAACAAATATTGGTAGCCGACCAGCTAAAAGAGGAGCTTCTTCCAAACTGTCACTAAAAGACTTAAGAGCAATTCCTTTTGTGGGTGCTTGGAGTCAGTTGAAGCAGAATGTAACTGGATATTATGGCGTAGGTACAGCCTTCCAACAAATAGAAGCCGAGGGCAGATGGGACGAACTGGTTACTTTATATCACAGGTCTTTATTTTTCAGAACCTTGCTAGACAACTGCGAAATGGCAATGAACAAATGTTTCTTCCCATTAACTGCCTTTCTTAAAGACCATCCTACTTATGGCGAAATCTGGAATATGGTTCATGATGAATATGAACTGACCAAGAAATACGTTCTTAAACTAGCTGGACATACAGAATTGATGCAGAGTTATCAAATTGATCATCTGTCTATTGAAATGCGTGAGCGTATTGTGTTACCATTGGTGACTATACAACAGTATGCTATCACCAAAGTGAGGAAATTAGAAGAGGGTTTGGTTACTAATGCACCAATTAAATCAACTTATGAAAAGCTAGCAATGCGTTGCAGCTTCGGTATTATCAATGCGGGAAGAAACTCTGCCTAAACAAATTTGGTCTTCATACAACACAAGCGTCTATCAATTATTGATAGACGTTTGTGTTTCTACTGGTAGGAAAGGGGTTAAAAAATATTGTTTGGAGCGTAATAAATTCATGTCAAAATATGCTTTGTACACAAAGCTTTGTAGCATAAAATTCCTTCAGTCTGCTCCTTTTTCCATAACTCATAACTCAAAATTCATAACTCATATCTAGTAACCGCCTACATTTGTACCCAACAATTAATTATTCATTTTTAAAACAATACAATCATGTCATTTACATTACCGGCTTTGCCTTATGCACACGATGCTTTAGAACCGTTTATCGATGTTACAACCATGCAAATTCATCATGGAAAACATCATCAAGCTTATGTAGATAACCTTAATAAAGCAATTGCTGGTACGCCAAATGAAGGTAAAACATTGGAAGAATTGGTTGCGGTAGCAGGTACTATTTCTCCTGCCGTTCGCAATAATGGTGGTGGACATTGGAATCACTCTTTCTTCTGGGAATCATTGGCTCCACATGCTGGCGGTACGCCAACAGGTGCTTTGGGAGATGCCATCACAGCTGCTTTTGGTAGTTTCGATGCCTTTAAGGAAAAGTTTGCTGCTGCAGGTGCTACCCGTTTTGGTAGTGGATGGGCTTGGCTTTTAGTTAAAGATGGTAAGCTAGAAGTAAGTTCTACTCCCAATCAAGACAATCCTTTGATGGATGTTGCGGAAGTAAAAGGAACACCAATTTTGGGTGTTGACGTATGGGAACATGCTTACTACTTGAAGTATCAAAACCGTCGTCCTGAATATCTGGGCGCCATCTGGAACGTAATTAACTGGACTAAAGTAGCAGAACGTTTCGCTGCTGCTAAATAATATTTGGCATTTTTATCAAAGGCACAAAGGTTTTTACTTCAAAAAAGTAATTTCTTTTGTGCCTTTTTTATTTTTTATTGGCTTTTTCTCAACAAACTAATATTAGTCAGTGTTTATACCAATAAAAAACAGACCTTGCCCACCTAGCATTTAACCTAGAAAATTGTAAATAATGAAAAGTATTATTGTTTCTTTTACTGCATTGCTACTGTTTGCGTCCTGCTCTTCACACCACAAGAAAATAATTGTATATATAAAAGGGAATAGTACCGTTAACAAAGATGCCAAAACTATAAATGTAGTTGATGGTAGTGGTAGCGATGAAAAGACCCTTTTGTATAATACCGCAGACAAAGTCGACTTGAAAGTAACTGGACTTGGTGACGATGCAACAGTTTCTATTGACGGGGATGGATTGTATATCCTAAATGCAAAAACAGATACCATCATCGGTAGTTATCAGAAATATAGTGACCCAAGATTGACTCAAACAATGAAAACCCAAGAAGACTTAAAACATGACATAGATTCTTTGGAGCAACTGACTGAAGGAAAAAACATCAGTGCTGCGAATAGAAACTTTTACATACTCCCTAAAACAACTGTGAAAATATCAGATAATTTAGATGCATTTGTAGTAGGACCGTTCCATAGAATGACATCAATAGAAAAAGTAGATGGCAAATTGCCTGAGGTCTATCGCTTTTATAGTATTCAGGAAGTGCGGGAAACAATAGAGAAGCTGACAGCACTTACCAAATCAAAATAAACATCATTTATTGCGCATTCACCAACAACGCAGCAGCAACTACTCCAGCTGTTTCTGTCCGAAGACGGGTATTACCAAGTGAGGTAGGCAAAAATCCTTTTTGTATGGCAAGGTTAATTTCGGTAGGGGTAAAATCTCCTTCTGGTCCAATTAACAGCTGCACCTCATTTGATATTGCAAGCTCCGGAATAGATTTTTTGTCGGTTTCTTCGCAATGCGCTATCAACTTTTGAGGATAAATTGAGTGGGATATAACCGCTTCTATCTTAGTTGGCTGAGTTAGAACCGGCAGCCATGTTTGCTGACTTTGAAGCATAGCGGAAATAAGAATCTGATTCATCCTGTCAAAACGAAATTGTTGTTTCTCTGTTCGTTGACAAAGCAATGGAATGATCTCGCCGATACCCATTTCTGTCGCTTTTTCTAGAAACCACTCCAACCTGTTTGCATTCTTCAACAATGAGATAGCAATGGATACCTTTCTTCCTTTATGCTCCTGAAAAGCACTTTCCAGAATGTTTACCTCGCAGTTGCGTTTGTGTTCGGTAGTAATGATTGCTTTGTGAAGCCAGCCTTTTCCATCCGTCAAGTGCAATGCTTCACCTGCTTTCATTCGCAGTACCTGAATACAATGCTTACTTGTTTCTTCATTTAATAAAAAAGCACCCAAGCTATGGATACCTTCCTGATAAAAGTATGGTATAGACATGGCCAAGGCTATTAGATGGGCTTATTCAATGTATTCCAGAGAGCATCCTTCAATTCAATCAATCCTGTATTGGTTACGGATGAAATAAAATAATGGGGGATGTTTGTAGGCAATTCTTTAGAGATGGCTACTTTCAATTCATCATCCAGCATATCGCTTTTACTAATAGCAATGATGAAGTCTTTTTGCAGCAATTCGGGATTGTATTCCTCCAACTCATTCAACAAGATAGCAAATTCTCTTTTGTGGTCGTTGCTATCGGCAGGAATCAAGAATAATAAGCAAGAGTTACGTTCAATATGACGCAAGAAACGATGCCCTAGCCCTTTACCTTCTGCTGCCCCTTCGATAATCCCAGGTAAATCGGCAATACAAAAGCTCTTGTCATCCCTATATTCAACAATACCTAATTGAGGAACAAGTGTAGTAAAAGCATAGTTGGCAATCTTTGGTTTGGCGGCAGTAATTACTGATAATAACGTTGACTTACCTGCATTAGGGAAGCCAACTAATCCCACATCAGCCAATACTTTCAACTCCAGATTCTTCCATCCTTCGGTGCCCGGTTCGCCAGGCTGAGAGTGTTCAGGCACCTGATTGGTTGGTGTAGCAAAGTGTTGATTGCCCCAACCACCACGTCCACCACGTATCCATATTATTTCTTGTCCATGATCTAAAACTTCTGCTTCAATCTCCCCTGTTTCTTCGTCTCTTGCAATAGTCCCTAATGGTACATCCAGATAAATATCATCACCATCTTTACCTGTACAGTTGCCTTTGCTTCCATTTGTACCATCTTCTGCCAATACATTCTTAAAGTAACGAAGGTGAAGCAATGTCCAAAGGTTAGCATTACCCCTAAGAATAATATGCGCTCCTCGTCCGCCATCACCACCATCAGGGCCACCTTTAGCAGTTAGTTTGTTGCGCATAAAGTGCGTTTGCCCAGCTCCGCCATGTCCACTTCGACAAAATATGCGTATGTAATCAATAAAGTTTCTTTCCGACACGGGTATGTTTTAATTGGGGGTAAAAATAAGAAGTTATGAGTTATGAAATATGAGTTATAAGTCCTGCTCCTTTCTTCTACTCACAATTCATATTTCATAACTCATAACCAAATGAAAAAGCCCCCGATATTCTCGAGGGCTTTATGTATTTATTCAGATTGAAAATTATTCTTCAATCTTTATTTTTCCTTTATTCTTAGCTATTACTTCTTCAGCAATATTGTTTGGCGCATTGTTGTAATGCGAAAACTCCATAGTAGAAGATGCACGACCAGATGATAATGAACGTAATTGGGTTACATAACCAAACATTTCGCTCAATGGTACTTTAGCCTTGATAACTTGTAAGTTAGCCCTGCTATCCATACCTTCCAACATACCACGACGACGGTTCAAGTCACCTGTTACATCACCCATGTATTGGTCTGGTGTTAAAACTTCTACACGCATGATAGGCTCCA
>Ga0214164_1001235_pt1 | contig 14946 bp, 23 predicted proteins | sample TroBogepilimnion_13_FD_153003 | JGI IMG/M metagenome (GOLD analysis project Ga0214164, IMG submission 153003) | Freshwater microbial communities from Trout Bog Lake, WI - Practice 03JUN2009 epilimnion v4 | ecosystem: Environmental > Aquatic > Freshwater > Lake > Epilimnion/Euphotic zone ...
CCGACCTCTCGGCCGCCGTAGGCCTTCGGCCACCGACGAGCCAGCCGGGGAGGGCGGGGAAATCGGACTCGGCTAGGGCGAGGATGGCGGTGAGGAGCGGCATGTGCAGCCCATTGTGCCAGCGCCGATTGAGTCGGCATTTACTGGATGAATGCTAGCCTTCGGCGGGAATGAGGATCATGGGATTCCCCGACATGGAATGTCCGCTGGGCGCGGTCCAATTGATGCTGAGGGTGCCGCCGGGATCAACCTCGTAGGTGTTGAGTGCGGTGGTGGTGGCTCCGGTGGTGTTGTTGGTGGTCGTTTCCTCGTACACAATCTGACAGGCGCGCTGCCTGCCTGCGGTGTCGATGTCCACCGTGGTGCTGGAGATAAAGTCTGGATTGTTGGCGCTAGCCAGGTCTGAGGGCAGCGGCGGGTAGGTGGGCAGTCCGGTCCAATCTGACCAGCCGGTATCGAGGTAAGGCGCGCCGTTTTTGGTGATCGTGACGCGGGTCCTGATGAGCTGGATGAAGTTGTCGAAGTCGGGGAAAAACGGGCGGTAGGGCGGTGGATCATCGCCTACGCTGTAGTCGGAGACTCTGCGCCAGTTCATGCGTTGGAGTAAATGAGGATGGTGGCATTTGCTCCGCCGTCTTTGAGCTGCACGGGGATGCTGGAGCTGAAGAAGGACGCGGCGGGCTGGCCGTTGGTGATGCTATTGAACTGAAGATGCTTGGTGCTGTCCGTGTCGGCGGGAAGGTCGGTGCCTGTTTCGACGCTGACACTGTCGAGGGAATAGTTGGTCAATCGGTCCTTGTAATAGGTAGGCGTGAAGTCGATTTGAAACCAGACGATGAAGGTGCCGTCGTGATCGGTCAGATTGATGGCGAGGGATGTCGTGTCCAGCGGCTCGCCGTCCAGTGTGGGCATGAGATTGCCGACAAGCGCGGGATGGACTTTACCTCTGGAGCTGATTTGGAATGGGGAGGGCTGGACGCCCAAAGTCCACACATCCCCGTCCGGTGTGGGGCGGACTGCGATGCCAGCGCCGGGCATGGGGATCATCAAAATGGCGCGTGCGATCCAACGGCGGAGCGTGCCCATCTTGGTGAGGTCGGTGTCCTCGGCATCGGTGCCGAGTTTGGCCTGGCTGCCGCCGTATTTGATCAATGACTGCGGGAGTTTCATGAGGAATCAAAGGTAGATGACGCCATTGGCGACGCCGTCGCGGTCTGCGTAGCCGAGATCGTAGAGCCAGGTATCGGTGATGAGTTCGGCCCTGCAACCGGGGAGCCGCTGCGGGTTGCGGGATTCACCCACCCAGCCGCTGGCGTTCCAATTGTCTGCGGAAACCCAAGAGATGGACCATGGCGTGGCGGGGAGGCCAAAGGTTTCCTCAGGGGCGTAATGCACGCCGACGTGATCGCCCAAGGCCTGCGGTGTGAGACTGACCCAGAGCTTCGTGACGCGGGGATAACCCAGCCGCCAAATCGTGGCGCTGCCGCCGGTGACGCCCTCGCCATTCGCGAGGCTCAAGTCTTCACCCAGGCTGGCATTGCTTTCCCATTTGGCCTCTTTGCCGTCTTGCATAGCGCAGCCGTAGCTGATGACTTCGACAATGGGCCGTCCGGCTTTCCAATCAACGGGGTTGATGTCCTGCACAATGAACGTCCCGCCTTCGGGACCGGGGCCGTCCCTCACATCGCCTTTGTTTAGCCAAAAGTAATGGGGGAGCCAGAGGGTTTCTTTGAGAATGTCCCAGCCGGAGGCGGGGCGCTCCAGCTTGGGCACACCGATTAAAACCGGGCCAAAAACGGGCGGTCGATTGCCAAGGATGGTGGTGATGGCGGCCATGGTTACGCGGTTCGGATGCGTTTGAGTTCAGCCTCGATACTGCCCAGCTTTTCGAGCATGGGGTCTTGCTCTTTGGCCTTGGCGTTATCGTCTTTCTTCCCTGGCGTGGTGGACTTAGCGATGCGGTCGCTGAGTGACTTTCCAGAACTGAAACCAAGCAGCGTGGCGGTGGGGGGCTTGACAGGGCCACGGGAGGCGGACAAGCCCGCCGTGCTGATGCCGAGGCCACCAATGGGCTTGGCGCTGAGGGCGCTGAGGAGATCGAAGGTGGAAGCGCCGCCTTTGGCTTTGGAGTCAAATTCATCCAATGCGCCCCCGGCCAAGGGGCCGCTGTTGCCGCTGAGTCCGTAGCGCCTTTTAACGCCGCCGATGTGCGCGGCTCCGAAGCGTCCGTCGTCGGGACGGTCCTTCTTTTTGGCGTCGCGGGCCTTGCGTTTGGCAATGGCGTCTTCAAGACCGGCTTTGCGCGTTGCCAGCGCCAGCGCATCTTCCTCGCTGGCCTGTTGATCGTGCATTATGCGGAGCTTTTCGGCTTCAATATCAAGCTGGCGCTGCTTGGCTTGGGCACCGGCTTCGTCCCCAGCGGCCAAGTCCTCAAGGATGGCGAGCTGGCCCTGCAAGGTGTTGCGGGCTTGGGCGTGGGCCTCGGCTTCTTTGCGGGCGTGTTCGGCTTTGTCTTGCGCGGCTTTGGCGGCGTGCTTGGATTCCTTGGCTTGCTCGCGGATGAGCTGGGCCAACTCGCGCTCAAGTTCCACGCGTTTGGTTTCGGCTTCCAACGCGGCTCGGGGATCGCTGCCACCGAAGGGATCGGACTTCACGGCGGCTTCGTGCTCGGCAGCGGCGGTCAGTCGCTTGCGCACGGCGGCGATCTGTTCCGTCTTGGACATTTCCTCCTCAGAGGCGCGGTGCTTGAGTTCGTTGAGGCGTTCCTGGGCGTCTAGAACGTCGTCAAAGGCTTTGGCGCTGTCCTCACCCTCGGAAGCCTTTGCGGCGGCCTTAGCGCGCTTCTTTTGCTTGTCCCCGGCCTTCTGGCGGTCTTCATCGGTCAGAGTTGAGACGGGAACGTGGGGGGAGGCAGCGGCGGCGGCGGATTTGGCCTGTTCAGCAGCGGCGGCGGCATCGCGCTTGCGGGCTTCGACGACTTGGTCAATGACGGCGGCGGCTTCGCTGTAGGATTTGCCGTCCGAAATCATAACGCCAATCGTGGCACCGAGCGCGGCGGTGGATTTGGTTAGCTCATAAACGAAGTTGGCAAACTTGCCGACTTCGGTAGCCACCAGACCGATGCCAGCACCCAAGTCGGCAAAGGCTTGGCGGTTGGCGTCCACGGTGGCGGTGAGTTCGACGGAGCTGTTGAGCGCTTTGGAAAACAGCCCTTCAGCCAATGCGCCAGCGGCTTTATCAATCGCTGATTTGAGAGAGCTGAACCGCGTCGCAGCATTGTCTCCAGCTTCGCCAAGCTGGCCGATTTTGGAGCGCAGCATCTCGTAGAGATTGCCTGCGGTCTTGGCGGACTCCACCATCTCATTCGTGATGCCGAGTGTCCGCGCGAGCTGGGAGTCTTGGCCGATGTTCCCGGTAAGGATGGACCGCAGCTCTTGCCCGACTTGATTGATGGGTAAACTGAGCTTGCCGAGGGCATTGGCGAATCTGCCGACGAGATCAATGTTTTGATCCACACTGATGCCGACGCCAGCGGAGGCGGCGGCGGTGGAAGAGAAACCCTGAACCAGGTCCGCAAGACTGCCTGCGACTTTGGGTTCGAGATCAATGATCTTTTGCATCGCGCCTGCCGCGACCTTTTTGGCGGCGACATCGTCCAAATGATGGAACTGCTGGACGATGGCGGCGATGGCCAGCTCGCCATCGTGCATCGTTTGATTGAACTCAAATCCATCCTTCACCACCTTCGTGAAGAGTCCGATGGAACCGAGGCCAATCAGGGCCTGGCCCAAGCTGCCGACGTTGCCGGTGAGACCGCGCAAGACACCGGCGGCGGCGGAGCCGTCGATGCCGATTCTGTAGCGAAGGTCGTCTGCCATGGGTCAGTTTAAAGTTTCAAGTTCCAGGTTCCAAGTTTGCGGGCTTGGCGTTGGGAATGATGGTGTAGGAGGCGCGGAGTTCGCGTTCGCGTTTGCTGCGGGCCGCGGCGATGAAGCGATCTGTAAACCCACCGCTGGGGGCGGGGTGTCCGGCCTCCAAAGCCAGGCGCGTGGCGCGGGCCTCAAGCAGGGCCATGCCTGCGTGAATGGGGAGGCGGAAGACTTGATGCAGCGTCATGTGATGGCAGGCCATGAGTGTCTCGATGTAAGTCACTGCCCAGCCGCAGACTGGACCTGGCCCGGCCTCTAGGACGCCGGGCTGGTCTGCTTTCCCGGCTCGGAGGCGGTGGACCGACGTATTAGCTGGGTGATGTGGGCAATGAGGATCTCTGTTTCCGCTTGTGTGAACGCGCCGGCGAAGTCCAGAGCCGTGCGCAGAAAGTCGCGCTTCACGTCGGCGCGTTGCGTTTCGTCGCTACCCGAATCCACCGCCAAACGCAGCAGCTCGTAGGCGTCTTCGGCCTGCGTGAAGATCAAGGCCAGCGCTGCCAGTGCCTCCATCTTCGCGACCTCAGTTTCGGGGCCGGGCGGCATGGGGAACATTGCCTGAATGGTCTTGCCTGCGGTGTCGGTCTTTTCGACAATGCGCTGCCCAGAGAGCTGGTGGGTGGCATCCGCGCCAAACACGATCTGGTAAAGGTTCAGGCAGATGGTGACGAGCACATCGGCATGACGCAGGGGGAAGCCTTTGAGGCCACGCGCACCGGGGGTGATGCAGGGGGATTGAGCTTGAGCGGCAGCAATCAAGCCCGCGAGCTGGGCCGGGTCTCCACCCAGTTCGGCAGCTTCGTCTTTCGCGGCAGCGCCAGCCAGAGCCACGTTGTAACTGAGATCGCGCTGAGACAGCGGCGGTTTGGGGGTATCGTCAATATCGCTCATGACTCAGTCGGTGTTAAGCGTTGGGGTCGTAGGTGCCGACGGTGGGATTGCTGCCCATTGACTCCCAGTACTTGGCACTAATGTCCCACTTGGTTTGTTCGCCATTGCTCCACTTCACATTGGTCGTCATGATGTTGCCAATGATGCCACCGAAAGGGAACTGAATAGGGGTGCCACGCGGTGGCTTCTCCATGCTGGCATTGAAAAACGCGGTGAATTTGTATTCCTCCCCAGGGTTTAGCAGCAAGAGAGACTGAATACCACCTGCCCCATCTTCGATCTCATGTTCCTTCATGAACTCGTCGAGTGATGCTTGTTCAATCGTTCCGTAGTCATCCCCCAGTGCAATTGTGCCAAAAGAGATGTTCTTGTTTCCTAAAGTGGTGATGGGGAGGTTTGGCATAAAATAACAAAATCAGAGTGAATAATGACGAAATCAAAAGCTGAGGATTTGGGTGCGCTCGTCGCCGGTGATGACGTTGGCAGAGACGAGCTGGGCGAGCATGCCGAGGAGATCGGGATCATTGGCTACGACTTCTGTCGAGGCGGAGACTTGCAACAGACCGCGATGCAGTGCCGAGCCAAGCGGGGTCGCGCTCATGCTGGCCTGCTGAATCTTCGCCCAAGTAGGCACCGGGATGCGGGCAATGAACGCAGCGGCGGAAATGCGATGCGGGGCGCTGGATTCCTGACTCTCGGCATGTTGCTTGATCAGGGCGATCTCAGCCTGCTGGTAGGTCATGCCTGGGTGTGCTGCCGCGTAAGTGGTGACAGCATTGTGGGACGGGGTCCAAGTGGGTGTGGGAGTACTCATAAATCAGGGATACCAGGTGCCGTTGACAAGGCTGGCGCGGTAGGTCGTGGACTCCATGTTGGTCACATCATCGCGGATCTGGGAGAAGTAGGAATTGATCGCCCCCACCGCGCCTACGGTGCCTGCCTGGGGAGTGAAGGACGGAGACGAACTGCCCGTGCCATTGGTGCCAGCAGCCCCGGCGTTGGCAGCGGCAGCGTAGGTGCCTTGGGTGATGGAATTGATGACGATGACTTGGCCTGGAAACCCGCCGTTACCGCCGTTACCGCCGTTGCCGCCTTGGCTTGAGCTATCGACGCTGTTGGTGCCATTGCCGCCGCTGCCGCCAGTGCCACCATAAGTCACGCCGTAGCCATTGACGATGCAGTCTTGGATCGTGAGCGTAGCCGCAGCGCCGCCATTACCACCGTTGCTGCCCACATTGCTGATTGATCCGCCGCTGCCATCGCCGCCATACGCGCCAGCGCCGCCATTCCCGCCCGCGAGGATAATGTCGGATGTTGTCAGTCCTGATACAGTGATGCTGGCAGCCGCGCCGCCATCGGTGCCATTGGAGGCAGGCACGGAAGCATTCGGGTCTCCTTGGGTGCCATCGGTGCCGTTCGCTGCCACAATGTAGATGCCGCCCGTGGTGATGCAGTCGCGCCCATTGCCACGGATGCTGCCCGCTATGCCGCTGATGCTACCCACGGTGCAAATGCTGGCCCCGCAACCAATCAAAGTGATGTCAGAAGTGACACCAGAGATGTCACCAAAGCTCCCCGCACTCAAAACGAAGATATGCGCGCCTGCATTGAGCGCGGCCTGGGCGGTCTGGAACGGGTGGGAAGGATCGCCAATGACCGCCGTGGCGTTATTCCCCGTGTTCGTGAGGTAAGCGATCCCCGGCGTAGAGATGCCAGCGCCAGCGCCAGATAGAGCGGCCTGCACAAAGGCCGTGGTGGCGAGCTGCGTCGTATTGGCGCCAGAGGTCGCAGTCGGCGCAGTGGGAGTGCCTGTGAGCGCTGGGGACGCCAGCGGGGCGTAGGTGCTGGAAACCGTCGCAGCGGTGATGCCATCGGTGATGCCGTAGCCTGCTAGCGTGGTGGGCAGAGTCTCGCCGTCAATCGTTGACCAGGCTTGATAGCCGGTGTGGTTCCCACGGGCCAAAGGATCGGTAGCGAGTTTGGACAGTGGCAGCGTTCCCGTGCCAATGAGGGGCTGGTAAGTGCTGGCAGCGGTGGCAGCGGTGATGGAATCGGTGATTCCATAGCCCGACAGCGTCGTGGGCTTGCCGGTGATGCTAGACCAGTCGGAGGCCACGGTGATGGCTCCCAGATTGCCGCTGCCATCCCAGCCGAGGACTTTCCCGGCCTGCTTCGTGACCCAGACGGGAGTCAGCGGGCCCGAGTCAGACTTGACGGGCAATTGGACATCGCCAGGACTGGCAGCCTGGATGGGGAGACAATCAGACAGGGAGACCAGGAGAACCAGAGTCCAGAGGGAGATGGCGCGGAGGTAATTCATGCGAGGAAACGAGAGATGCGGCCATGGGGCACGCCATTGAGTGCGACGGTGAAGTATTCATCATACCCGAAGGTGATGGCGTAGCCGGGAGCGCTGCCGCCGATGTCGCCGTCCTCAGCGCGATAACGCTGCATGCGACCATGCGCGCTGCCATTGTGAGCGATGATGTAGGCTTCATCGGTGGAGTCCACGATCGCAAAGCCAGACAGCACACCGGCGGTGTCGCCTTCGATGGACTCGAAGCGCTGAATCTCGCCGTAATCCTTGCCATTCCAGCCGATGAGATACGAATCATCCGTGATGCCAGTGATCTGGAAAGCAATGGGCAGCACCACTTCGGAGAGTCCATCCGCGCCATTGGCTGGGCCGTCCAGCGCGTAGGTGATTTCAAAGGTGCAAGCCAACGTGCGAAACGCGGGCAGGTTCTCGATCTTGAACCACTGGCTTGACTTGTAGTTGAAGCAGTTAGGCACGCGGTCGATTTCGGGATGGACAAGGGTCAAACCACGGATCTGGCGAATAAGCCAATCTTTGCGGGTCAGAAACGAGGGGGTGCCATCGCGGCGATTCGCATGACTCAGGGACCGGCGCGGGACTTCCATTCCCTTCGGAGCTTGCACATAAGCGATCATCTTGCCTGTGACCAGGCCAGCGGGATTGATGTTCTCGGGTGAATCATCGCCATCCATCGTGAGCACCACGCGGAAGCCGTCGGGCAAGACTTGCAGCAGCTCGATGGCATCCTCCAAGGTCTCGGCGATGACCAGCGTGCCCTTGGCGTTTTTGATCGGCGTGCCGAGAGCGGTTTCGACCGCATTGAGAATGGTGCTAGCGTCCATAACGAGAGCTGAAAGGAGAATGAGGAAAAGGGTCTTCATGCGGCAAGGGAGCAGCTGTAAACACGGGATGGCTCTTCGATGGTGACGACGGAATCGAAGGCGCGGGGCACATTGGTACTCAGGGGATCGGTGCCATTGGCGAGAGCTTCGAGGCGGTCATAGGCGCGTTTTATTTTCAGCGCTAGCGTGCCTTTGGGATCAAGCGGAGACTGCCTGCGGATGTAGAGAGCCTCAACAGCCAGGGCCACGCCGATTTCCTTCACCACCGCATTGAGTCCATCATTCGTGGTATCCAATGGCACGGCATACCGAGCACTGAGGCTGGCGTCGATGGCATTGGAGGCGCTAGAGAGGACGGCGGCGAAGGCATCGGGGTTTCCCGTTCCGGCATCGTCCATGCCATCACTCAGCCAGGCCGGGGGAACCAGGCCTTGCATGTCGGTGATGGAGAAATAAGCCATGATGGGGGAGAGGAAAAACGGGGTGCGGTTGGAGGACGGTCAACCGCCCCCGTCGATTCCAGCGCTGATGAGCGGCAGCGCCGAAAAGGGTTAACCCACGGGCGCGGTGAAAGCGGAAAGGATGGGGGCGGCGAGATCGGCGAATTGCTTGAGGACATCGGCACCGATGCCGTCTTGCGCAAAGATCGCAGCGGCGGCTGCGTCGGCAGCAACGAGGGGCTGTGCGAGGGAGACATCGCCCATGGCATTGCGCAGAGACTGGACCGCAGAGGCCATCTTGCGGCGGGTGTCATCCGCTTGCTTGCGGGTGGCAGACACCGCGACTGGCGCGGTGTCAAACACGGTGCGCGCTGGCGCTTGCCTGGCCGGAACGGGGACGCGGTTGCCGGAAGTCGGCACCTTACCAACCAGCACCGGCGGGAGCGAGGAAGGCGCGGAAAGTGGCGCGGCGGGGGTGGATTTGTCAGCCATGAGCGTGAAGGGGAAAAGGGTCAGAAACTCGGGCTTAGAGCGATGTGCCGGAGCGAATGCCGCGTGCTCGGAAGGCTACTGTGGAACTCGAAGTGCCAACAGCGACCACTGTCGGAAACCAGCCCGTGGTAGCGTCTGCCAGCGGGGCGATACCGCCTGCCGTGGCGCTAAGGACATACACGGTGCCATTGCTGACGGTGGCACCAATGACCAGCGCGGGGTCTTCGATGACATAGGTGCATGTAGTGCCAGCCGATGAGGACACGACGGCGACGCCAACGCAGTCGCGGATGTCCGCCGTGCTGCCATTGCCTTGGGCCAAGTAGAGCTTGAAGTCCGAGCGGGACTTATAGACCAGCTTCCCCGCCGCGATACCAACGCCAGCCGTGGCCTGGCGCGTGATGGCATTGGCTGAAGGTGTGACATTCGCAGCGGTAATGCTGAGGTCCGACGCGAACGTCGGCAGGGCGGTGGCCAGAAGGCAAACCGTGAGCAGGAGGCGATTGAACAACGATTTCATGATGGAATGAGGGGATTGAAAAAGGGTGTGAAATTAAGCGGAGGGGAAGGCTTCAAACAGAGGCGAGGGCAGCTCTTGGAACTGCGCGAGGGCCTCGGCACTGAAGCCGTATTGAGCGAAGATAGACGCGGCCAGCGGGTCTTTGGCAGCGACAGTCTGGGCGCTGGCGAGAACGTTGGTGGCGCAGCGCAGCGCATAGACCGCCGAATCAACCAAGCCCCGAGCTTCCTCGGCTTGGCGGCGGAAAGCGCCAGCGGCCAGCGCATTGGATGACGCTTCGCTGGGCTGAACGATTGCCGGTTTCGGCTTGGATGATTTGGCTTTGGCCATGACTTTGAAAAGGGTGTGAGGTGATCAGGATTAGGCAGGATCAGCACCGGTGGAACCAACAGCGCGGCGGGGCTCGCCAGGGCCGATAGCGAAACGGCTGCGGGCCTTCCACTTGAACTCATCTTCATTCAGCACGTTGGCGCTGGTGAGGTCCACGGATGGGGTGAGTTCGAGCGGGATGCGCGTCTGATAGACCAGTGGAGTGACCAGGTCGGCGCAGTCCCAGAGCATCCAGGAGTCGCCCAGACCAGGGATGACGACGATTTGAGCCGTGTTGTAGTTCGGGTTGTCCGCACCGCCTGCGAGGCGCTGGACTTGCACGATGTTTTGGGCCGTGACTTCGTAGTTTTCCCCAACGATCAGGAACGATTTGGAAGCATCCAAAAGGGTGAACATTGGCTGGCCGGTGGCTTTCGGCATGGCCTTGAGCATGGCGCGGGCGGTGGCGTAATTGGCCGCGCTGAGCTTCTGCGTCAGCAAGTTGTCAAACGTGGTCACACCCAGAGGATGAGCGTTATTGAAGAAGGTGACGCCGGTGTAGGCCTTGATGGTGGTGAAGAGCAGAGGCAGGATCTTGAGCAGCTCATAATCAGGAGCAGCAGCGCCATTCTGTCCGAGCTTGGCCGCCACATTGCCAAACATGCCGTATTGATCGTCTTCAATGGCCTTGCGTGGGATCGTGATACCGACCTTGAACTCATCATTGACGATGGTCTGGCCCAGAAGCTCCACTGGATTCCAGGTGATGGCGTCGGGGTTCTTTTCCAACTCAGGAAGATCCTTGAGCCAGCCGTAGAGTTCTTCAGCCGTGGTGCTCGGCACCGTCATCATGCCGAGCTTCTTAATGAAGCCAGGGATGACGAGAGTGCCTTGATTGAACTTGGTCTGCAGCCCTTGGTTGATCATAGTCAACAGGGCATTCGTGACGAAATTTTTAGCGGCCATAAAATTAAAAAGTGAGGTGTGGGAGTGGGGTTACGAAAAGGGTGAGGATTACTTCAGCAGGCCGTGGAGAACGAGGGCGGCTTTGATGGCAGCGACATCGGTCTGCAGCGCGTTGCCTTGCGTTTTGAGAGCGTTGGCCAGCGCCTCAGTCGTGGGCAGGTCCGTAGCAGCGACGGTGCTGTTTTGCGCACTCGTGATGGAGACCGCCGTCGGCGCAGCTCCATTGTTGTAAGGCAGTCCGACCCAGAGCCAGACACCCGCGGTGGTGACTTCTTCCACTAGGCCCGCGACGACGCCGTTACTGTTCGCCGTGCTGGAAACGGTGTTGTTGTCTTCGATGAATGCGACGCGGCCCACATGCGCCGTGGTCAGAGCATTGGAGGCGGAGTTCTTTACCAAGAACAGGCCCTTCATCACACGGCTGGAGAGATCGCCAGCGCTGCCGCTGCTGTTGTCGGTTTCCAGCGCATGCAGACCCACCACGCGGAGATTGGCAGCATCGGTCGCATTGACCAGGTAGCCGCTGCTATTGAGCGCCGCAAAGGTGCCAATCAGCGTCTTGGTGCTGGCTGCGACGGGATAGACGCTCTTGTTATCCTGGCGCTGCGGGACCGTGATGGAAACCGCCGTGGTGGCATTGAGGTTGAACGCACCGACCGCCAGAGCGGCCAGAGCGAAGAGGGGAAGCAGGGATTTGAGGCGGGTATTCATGAGATGCGGAGCGATTTAAAAAGGGTGGGCGCGAGTGCGGAAAAGGGGGATTGAATCGGTGTTATTTCTTGGCGGCTTTGGCACCAGGGCCGTGTGCGGCGAACTCCTCTTTGGAGACGCCCATCTTGTGTAGCACCTCTTCATCGGCAGCGGTGAGAGCTTCCAGCGTGACCTCGCCTTCATGCCCCGTCTTCGGCGTGTTGCGGCCCAGCGGGACTTCACCGGCGGGGGCCTTGGAAACGATTTCTTGCAGCACACTCAGCGGCGTGATCTTCAGCGTCTCAGCACTCAGGGGGATGACTTTGCCCTCAGCCGAGGCTTGGCGCATGAGTTCGGCACGGGCGTTGGCTTCGTTCTGTTCGGTCAAGGTTTTGACCTGCGCCGTAAGGGTGGCGAGTTGGAGCTTCGCCTCGGCACTCATGCCATCCGCATCTTTGTCTTTCACGGGGGAGGCGGACTTGCCGAGGCCGTCTTTGATTTTGGCTAGGATGGCTTCACCAGCGGCGCTGACGGCGGCGTCGTCAGCGTTTTCGGGGAGGTCAATGCTGAGGGCAGCGGCGATGTTGCGGAGGATGGGGAGCATAGGTTTAGAGGGAGGATTGATGGATGCGGAGAGCTCGGCGAAAAAGGGTGCCAATTGGCTAGGCGCGGAAGCAGCTTCGATGGTCAGTCCGTCGATCTCGCCATGGCGGCAAAGCGCGGCGGAATGCACAGCCAGCACGGTGCCGTCGGCGCGGCGAAAGACGGCAGGGCTGATGTCCTGAAACTGCTTGTTGTTGAAGGCTTCAATGCCCGTCGGTGTCCATTCAATGTTGTCGAAGACGAGGCCGACGGCGGGATCTGCGGAAAGAGTGGCCCACGCGGCGATGTTGCGCGGCTCTTTGTCCGCTGCATAGGCCGGAGTCCCCGGCACGGTGTTGTGCTCAAAATCAAGAGCCAGGCGCATGCCATGCTTCATGGCATTCTGGCGATCTTCAAGGCCCGTGAACGTGTCTGGCCCAACGGTGACATTGCCCCGCGCCCGAGCGCCATGCGTGCCCACTGGGCAGATGACCAGGCGCGTGGGGAGTTCCCCGCCAGACGCGTCCAACGCCACGGCGCGGAAGGCGCAGAGAGTCAGTTTGGAGGCGTGCGTGGCGGCTTTGTGCATGCCGCGATTGTGGCGGCAGGCACAAGATGCGCATTTACTGGATGAACAACGCGGATGGCGTCATTTATTCCGCTTTGGTCCCCACAAATGTGCCCCAAATGGACCGCCCTTTATTTTCAGTGCTGGCAAGTTTCATCTCGTATCCCAGCCGCCTAGAAAGCCCAGATTCGATCTGTTCAATCGCTGATTTATAGTCGCAGACAGGCTCCAAATCTTCGGCGTTGAAACTGAAATGAATCCCCCCGTGCGTGAGAAGTGGGAGGTAAGCGTTATCATCGTGATTAGACAGGATCATGGTGTTGTCGTATTGAGGTTATTCAGCCTTCCGCTTCGCTCTGCGCCCCTTGGGCGGCGGCGGCGTGATCATGTTGCCGTTGATGACTGAGGCTTGCGCTGTGCGCTCTTGCCCATGCCAGCAATCGACGCGGATTTCAGGCAGCAGTTGCTTGGAATACCAGAGGTTGGCGATGGCCTGGCAGGTACCTTGCTCGTCTTCATCCATCGCCGGAGCAAAGATCAATTGGAGGTAATCATCCCGCACAAACGCAGCGCTCTCAACGTCGTACACGTCCCGAATGATCTTGATGAACTCAGCGTGTTTCGGCCCTGGCTTCCACGCGGCCACGGGCCGGGCTTGATACTCAGCGATGGCTTGAGCGCGCGCCGTAGCCGCATCCATCTCCCATTGTTTAGGCTGGGAAAGCCATTGCAAAGCGAGGACAGCGCCGCAAACCAGGCCAAGGCCTGCGAGGAGTTTCCAGAAGAGTGACTTGAGAGCTTTCATGGTGGGAATCACCGATTGAATCGGTGTTTATTCGAGTTTCATCATCTTGGCGAGCATGGGCAGGTGGACTTGTCGCAGGAAATGGTAGGCGCGGCGGCGGTCAGACTGGGAACCGCCTTCAATCATTGCCAAATCGGCACGGACTTGAGCCAGGGCATCTTGGGTGGAAAGGCCGCTGAAATCACCGATTGAATCGGCGTTTCGGGCATTGATCTGGCGCGGCGGCTCTTCACGCACGATGGCATCGGAGAAGCCAAGGCCTCGTTTGAGGGGCAGTTGTCCGGCCTCATAGGCCACGAACAATTTAAAAAGTGAAGACTCAGGACCGATGTCTTTAGTCCCAGCTTCCAAGTACGAGAGATAACGCGAAGTCACACCCAGAATCTCCGCCAGAGCAGCGAGTGTCAGCCCGTGCTTTTCGCGGAAAGCGACCAGGCGGTGTGATAAAAGTTCGCTCAACATGTTTTTTTTACTTGAACTCAGTTCATGGTTGTGATTTATGTTCACTGCTGTTAACCAGCGTAACACTCGTGAACAACACTGACAAGAACATTTTTTCAACCCAGGCCCGCGTGCGACTCGTGGAGTTGGGATCGAATCAAGTGCGCTTGGCGGAGGAACTCGGTGTCACACGGGAAGCGATCAACCGCGCCATTCACACGCTCCGCCTGCCCGCGCTTCGTAAGCGCATCGCTCAACAACTCGGCATAGAACTCTCCGCATGAAAGACCTGACCCTCCAATTTTGCCGCTTGGCTCTTGAGAATGCTGCCGCCGTCACTAATGCTCAACGTGCAGACCTGTATGAGTTTGCTGCCGTGTTGCTGAGTGATGATGGTTTAAACCAGCACGCCAACGCTGCCCGCCGCCTAGCGGCTGATTTGCGGAATGCGGATGCAGCGCAAACCCATTTCGATGCCTTGTTTTTTTGCGCCCCTGAACTGAACAAAGTTCATTGAACTCCATTCAACGAACCTTTACCAAACTGAACTTTATGCCTACCCTTGAACTCCTCAACCGCATAGATGCCTTCCGCGCCAACAAGGATTTTGCCATCGCCGCTGCGAAGCGCGGAGACCGCGACTCCGCCCGCTTCTGGGGCCAGCAGGCCCGCTTTGACTGGAGCCTGATCGCCACCGCCCTCGCTCAACCCACGCTCTGATTTGCACCCTTTCCGCAGGACACCGGAATACCCACCAACAAGACAACAAGACATACCAGAACATGAGCACACCCACCATCCAACTCCCTGACCTGACCCGTGCGGCCCATGCCGTGCGTGACATGCGCGGGGGCGTTGTGATCTCGAAAACGACCGCTGCTGAGAGAGCGCGGATGCAACAGCTTGCGGCGAGCAACCGCGAACTGCAAGCCCGCCTCCGCGAACTCGAAGCCGCTGAAACCGCCCGCCAAGACGCCGCGAAGATCATGGCCCATCGCCTGGCCTTCATGGAGTCGAGGACGCTCCACGTCCGCGACAACACGGCCAGCTATCGCCAGCCACAGGTCGTCGCCACGACGGACGCGGTGCATCTAGCGCTGCCGCTCAATCCACGCACGGCCATTCCCCTGGCTCTGCCGCTGCTGAGCCAGCTCCGC
>Ga0214164_1001242_pt1 | contig 14881 bp, 32 predicted proteins | sample TroBogepilimnion_13_FD_153003 | JGI IMG/M metagenome (GOLD analysis project Ga0214164, IMG submission 153003) | Freshwater microbial communities from Trout Bog Lake, WI - Practice 03JUN2009 epilimnion v4 | ecosystem: Environmental > Aquatic > Freshwater > Lake > Epilimnion/Euphotic zone ...
CGCAGAGGTTGTCTGGGTCGAGCAACCTTCTGCGATAGCTCGTAATGCAGACAGAAACGCTTCCTGTGTAGTATGTTTCTCTCTGGATCTGCTCCAATGGTTCATTGCGAACAATTTGTTTAGACTTGGTACAGGATGTTGCACTACTATTTTCATTTGGGTATAGCTGTTTAACTATCTCTGCATGGTATTTGTGGGGTATTTTATCGAGTGTAAGGCGACTCATTCCGCGCGAACCTTAAGCATAGTATCTGCAATTGCATAAGCCTGACGAGCTACAATTGTATATAATTTTGGAAAATCTTTAGGGACTGTTGTATCAATTGTGACGTTTAAATCTAATGATGCTAAAGCAGCCATAGCAATTTGATCACGTATGGTTGGTAACTGTACTTTATCTGCGAATGGTATGTTATCGTTGTTCATGTTGTTGTATTGTTTAATTATCGTCCAAATTGTCTATGTCCCCAATTACTTTACGTAATTCAAAGAATCCTTCGTATTGAGGGTATTTGTTGTGAAAATGTCTAGCAAAGTATGGAATCAGGTTGTTGTTTAACTTGTAAGGCTTTTCGTTTGTAACAACCATAAACTCCCACCGCATACGTTGTATTACCATGTATGCTGAAAGCCTTTTATGCCCCTTTTCTATGGCTGAAAAGGTCAATGCTTCAAACAGTTCTAGTACATCAGGGTGATTGGCTATAAAATCATTAAATGCATTTTGAAGCCTAGTTGAACCTGTATTTAGTGGGAGTTCGTATTGGTCATTCATATTAAAAAGCCTTGTTTCCTAGCATCTATAGGGTTTCTGTGTATCCAGTCGTGACATGCCCGACACGTAGGTAACCAAAACTCTACCATGTTTAGCATACTGCCGTATCTTCCTTTTTTGTGATGTACATCTGTTGTGGGGCGTTTGTTACATACTGCACAAGTATGATTAATCTTTTTATATTCTTTTATTAAACCATAGTAAATTTTAAGCCTGCCTGCTCGCTTTTTACTTACTGGTTTTAATGGTGTGCTTTTCATCTTTGGTTATGTTAAAAGTCATATTCATAAACATGCGCAGTTGATCGGTTTGATAGTGTCGTATTATTCCACCATTACATAACACTACGCACCATATATCGTTTTCAAAAGTGCCACTATCTCTAACATAAATAGCATAACCATGACCATGTTGGGTATTGTAAACTGGTATAGGGTTTTTGAATTCGTGAATCATTCATCGTCCTTGTCGTTAAATGGTGCTATCATTATAGCCATTATAAACCCGACAATGAGCATAGTCGTTGCGGTAATAAATGTAACTTTTTCCATGTTCATTTTTTGGTAAGGTTGAAACTAACATCTGTTACTGGGTGTGCTATGCGGTAAGCCGTACCTATTGATATTATTATAATAGCAATACTGATTGTATAAACTATCATTAAGCGAATCACAGAGTCGGCTTTCTGTTCAGTTCTTGGCAAATGTGCTTCAGGGATGTTCTCAGGTAATAAATGTGAGCGTATCGGATGTGTTTGCATGTAGTAAATTCGCTATAAAGCGGTTTTTCTGGTATGTTTATTCGTTTTCTTATTACAAAATCTTGGCACGAACACTCACCACTACCTCTGTGTAGTGTTAAATCGACCATGTATGGATCTTCTAATGGGTTATCGCTTTGCACCCAATATCGTAGGGGTTCGCCTTCAATTTCCCACACTTTGAGATACAAATCTCCGTCGCTTATAAAGCCTTTATTTGTTGTTTCCATGTTAGTGATAAATCATTCCATTCAACAGCGTTAAAGTCATAGCCATGTGGGTAATCGTCACTAGGCCATTTAGAAATCGCTAATACTCGCCAATTAAAAGACGGCTCTTTGTAAACATCATCTACAACAGGCTTAGGTGTAACAAAGGCAGGCAATGCAACGTCTGTAAACTCACTCCAATGCGAACATAAAGCAGAGGGAGTCAAAGCAGCACCTCTATATTTTTTGGCATACTTAGTTGCCCTATTGTGTATTTCTGAGCCTGTAAGATCAGGTGTCGCGTGCATTATTTCATCCAAACACTTTTTAATCCTTAGATGCTCTGTGCGCGTAAGGCTTTCGTGCGAAACATTACATGCGGTACACAAAGACTGGAATAATAGTTTCAGTTCTTTGCTTTCCTCTTTTTTTTTGTTCTTTTCAGATTCTTCTAAGTCTTTTTCGTGTTCGTAAACTTTATTAATAATCTCGGCTAAAATCTTGGAGTTTATAGATCCAAGACTTAGCTTAAGATTATTAGCCGTTAAGTATTCTCTTACGGCGTTGGTGCATTTTTCGCCAAATGTCATTTTATTTGTAAGTTCATTTTTTCTTCAATATGCGCCAGCCCCTGCAAGGAAGTATCTCCAGACAACAAACCATTTTTGATTTCTGTTTTGTTTGCCTCGATAAATATATTCTTCCGCTGGTACTTTTCGGGTAGTGAACCCACCTCGACCAAGAGGTTAACTGCTTGGCTTTTTCTCCAAGACAAAGTAGCGCGTGCATCTTTGAGACTCGATCCAGCTTCAATGTTATTTGACAGGTAACCTCGTAGCCATTCCGTACTTTTTTCAATTCTTTTCCTGCGAATTGCCAGATTTGATTCTTCTCTTTTGATTGCCTCGGCTTCATTGTCTAATCCTTTTATTAAGCATGCTATGTCTAAGCATTTTTTAACATGATCGCCTTCGGTTGCTTTCAAATCTTTCTCAAGATTCAGAAGGATTTCGTCCTTCTGGTCTTGAGTAAGTTCTTCGTTTTGTAGCAACTCGTTAGCAGAATCCCAAAGGTTCTGTAAGTTAATTGATAGTTCGTAGAGTCTCATAAATTAAAATGGTACATCTTCTACTTCAACATCAGGATTTCTGCGTGTGTTGTTTTCGATATCTTCTGGCACTTGGCTGAATAATGCCATTGATTCGTCTAAATATTTACGTAAGGCGTAATCCTGCTCAGTAGGTTGCTTATCGCCATATGGCTGAGGCTCCCACTTTGTTTGATACCATTTTAATTGATACTCAGTTAATTGACCTAATGTAGTTCCTTTGTTTTTACCAAAGTGAATAACTACATCTCTCCAGCTAACAGGCTCACCTGCTGCTTGGCGTGGTACTTCTATAATCTTTGATTCATGTACAACTTTCTGTACAGGCTTTGGCGCAGGCTTCGATGCTTCTACTTTATTAAAACTATTTGTATCGTCCTGTGGTATTTCTTCAGCAGGTGTTGTTTCTAAGCCTGCGTTCATTAATACTACTACGTGCGCGAAAGCTGAACGACAAACACGACTAATAGCGCGAGTCTGTGCCATTGCGCGTTGAGCATACTTAGGGCGTGCTGCCCAAGTTTTCTCGTCCGCACCTACAAAGCCTTCTGCCTTGGCTCTTGTTTTGCCATCTTTATCAATAAGAGAAGCGACTGCACTAATACCGCCTTCAACTTCTGTTACTGAATCTATTGATGCAATACAACCATGTGCTGCTGCAATTGATTGCCAGCCTTCTACGCGTACGTAGTTACGGCCTTGTATCTTTTGTGATGTATTAACGACTATGTCTCTGCATAAGCCTGCAACGTCTGTTGCTTGGCGATGATTTAATTGTGCGCTATTAGCGACTGATAGTTCTGTACTCATATTAATTGTGGGGGGAAATTTTGCTTAAAACTTTATCTATTGTTTCTTTACCGTAAAATTGCTCAATTGCAGTCACAACTGACAAGTAAGCATTTTTGTCCTTGGGATCACAGGAGCGCATAAACATAAGCGTAGCCATAAGAAACGACGTATGCTTTGCATATTCCTGTATTAATTCTGCCTTAGTCATCTTTTCCAACTTGTCGTTGAAAACTGACATCAACGCCTTGCCTAAAATAACATCATTCATATTAGTTTAAAAACTTTGTTGGATCTTCTGCTGGTGTAGGTTCTAAAAGATATTCACCTAAAAACTTATGTATGTGTTCCTGTAGTTGTCTTGTAGGTGCTATCGGTAGGTTGTCATGCATAATAAGCATAAATCCTGCTTGTTGAATAATAAGCTTTTTCAATTCTTTCGTAGTCTTATTTTTCAGTTCATCAGAAACACAATTTAGTATGCTGACGCGCATTTCGCGCATTGGTGGGTATGTATTTTTCATCGTGGATCAAAATTGTTAGCTTTTAGGAAATCAACCATGTCCTTGATTACATCTCCTAAAGTTACTGTAGGATCTTCTGTTTTAGCTAAATCAAACCAACTTCTGATCTGATCATTAACTTTAGTTCCTATAGTAAATGAAGTGCGTATGCGCTTGTCTGTTGGATCAAAGCGTGGTCGCCCTGCGCCTTTAACTACTCGTATTTGTATATCGCTCATTTTTTATTCTTTTGTGCAAGTTCTTGGTCAATCAACGATGGTATAACATCTATCGAATCTTTAAATATTCCATAAAGGTGTTCTGATACAAATTTACGTTCTTTGCCTTTTTCTATTTGCGAATGACGACCAACATTCACCGATATGTTAGCATCTGGTTTGCGGTGTATTTTTGAGGACATCGACTTTTTTTCGTATTCGCCTAAGTCATCACCTGCCCAAACGCTGATCGTCATCTTAACTTTTAATCTAATATTATTCATGTGGGTTTGTTGGTTTCTCTCTATGGATACGGCCTTCGCATATGGCCTCTTCCTTGATTAAAGCAGTAAGATCGCGTTGAAACGTCTCCTGCTGCTTAAGCATAAATTCTAAAGCCTCTTCCATTATCTTATCTTTGTTCATCGTGAGAGTAGAAAACTAACTTGTTTCTATTATTGCAAGAATAAAAGTGAACAAATTAAATAATTATTAATAAATACGGCATCATTAAAAAATAATTCTTTTGTATGCCATTCCCTTTTAATAATGGGAGTTTTATCGTTAGCAAAAACGCAATTTCACTAACGATAAACTTATCTCCATGATCTAAATCACATCATGGCGGTTAATAATAGTGGACAGTTGCGTACAGTAGCGGAAAGTTGCGAAAAGTTGTTGATTGTATGCATAGGTTGCATAGAGTCGTATTTGAAATATTGATAGTATTGCCAAACAATATATTACCGTTTCATCGCTAAACTGCCTCACTAACATGTGGGGCTTTTTAGTATCCACTTGACAAAACAAGCCTATAAAGCGATTTTGACGGCACGATGAACGGTAATGGTCAGGCTAGATAGATGTAATTGTTTGGCATTGTAAGTTTTGCCTACCACATAAAAACTTTCGCAACCGCGCTCTTGAAGCTAGAAACCCTAGTGAGCGAAGGTGAAAGATTATTGGTAGCAATATTGACCACAAACCATATTGCTTTAAATCCTATAGAATATTAATTCTGTGAGATACTAATTTCCAGTCCATGCATGGTGTGCAGGGAGAACCTGTAACAAGGGTTATTGAGTATGTAGCTATAGTCATGATTTGTACATGAGTCCCTTTTGAAACACGTGGTACTGGCTCTCTATTGAATAGGTAATGCCAAGTAGATTATTAGTATTGTTGTAAACTGTGATGTCCTAATTGGAATCATAAAACCCACTCATTCCCTTATAGGGGGTGAGGTGTACCTGTTTCGAGCCTGTTGGAAACGAAAAACCGACTATCGGTTAAGACAGTCGGTTTAACATGTGAAACACTAAAAACATGATTAAACTAATCCGGTTGAATAAAAAATCAAATCTTTTTTAACCCGATTAGCCGATTTGATCTTTATTATAGGTAATAGTTTCGGTTGTCGTTTCGTAATGAGGTTCTACAGGGAATTTCTGCATTAAAAATGCACGATAATCTTTAGCTTGTGATTTAAATAACAATCTAAACATCTTACTTGCGTCTAACTTATCTAACAAATCCATTAAAACGATAAGTTGTTCATTACAAATTTCACATTCGACATTGGCTTTATCACGATCTGTTTGAGCTTTATTTAATTTAATTTGTAATTCACATTGTGATTCCTTGATATCATTTAATCTTTCTAAAAGATATTTAACATCATCATTAGCATATTTAAGCAGTTTTAAACAATTCTGCTTTTCGTCCTTAATTAGTTTTTTCTTTGATGGTTTTTTAGTTTTCATTTTTATGCTCTTTCTATTTTGGTTTCGTGATCAAAAAAGTGTTCTTCTAATAAATCTGCTGGCACGCATAAACCGCTTTGTACTTGTGTAATAGCTACATGTTTTTCTGGAGTGATAAATACAACTACATACGGCATGCCCTGAAATTTCACAAATTGTCCTTGGTGAACGTCTTCTATTTTCATTATTATTTAGGCTTGAATCTAAGTATATCAGGGTAAGTCTTAATGCGTGCTACTTCCTTTCTCTATCAATATACCGCAGATGGATCAAGTTAAGACTAACGGTCATATTCCACATATGGGTAATGAACCTATACGTGTATTTAGTCAGCATGCACAAAACGTGGCTCGTATGCATGCGGAAGCAAACAAAGCAACTTACACAACCGCATCAAAACAAGTTCTACAAGATGATATCCTTCAAAGTTCAAAGCTACAAAGCCCCAACCCCAGTTTACGTGAAGGCGGAAACCTCAAACTCTATTAATCAAACGATAGGTTACACAGTACCATGCAAAACTTCGACGATCCCTTCACCCACCAACCCCCTTATCCCCAAAGGGGGAGCCTTCCCTACGACAATTCGACAGGGAAACTAGCCTCTCCGCATGCTCAGAATGTTGCTCGCATGCACGCAGAAGTATCTAGCAAGTCTGAAGCAGCTCGTATTTTAGGTAGCAGTACATCAGCAGCTAAAGCCTCATCATCAGCTAAGAACGGTGCACAAGGTGGTCGTCCAACAGGATCTTGAGGCCACTTAACGCTTATAAGTTTCTGTTTTGATATGATCTAGGCCAAGTTCTAATAGATCATGGTCAGACATTTTAACCTCGTTTTTATTAGCAGTTTCTTCAGCTTCCTCTGGTGATTCAGCTTCAACGAAGTGCATTACCTTTAGCGTGTAGTGGTTAATGACTGTGTATTCGGGCATAGTTTTTAAAAGTTTTGTTATTGTTTTTTAGTAAGTTTATTAAACTCCTCTTCTGTGTAATTTATACCGTTAATAAACCAATATTTTCTTCCATTAGCATATTCAACGGCAGGGCCATCAATTCTATGCGGTTTATCATTTGCATACCAGTATTTGTGACCTTCTGGACAATCAATAGCTGGCCCATCTAGGCGGTGTAATTCACCATTTATAGACCATTCTTTTCTGCCATTAAAATATTCTACGGCAGGGCCATCTGTACGGTGTATTTTACCGTTCTCGTTATAATAATACTTAGAGCCATTTGGGTCTGTATCTATCCTTGTGTAGTTATTCATTATTAAAAGCTTTCAAATGTGTTTGGTATTACTTCTAATCCTCCACCAAATTTAATTATAAATAAGTGTGCTTCATCAAGTGTACTGAATGTTAATAGATAGCGACCAGTATTAGTCGGTATCCATATAGCATATGGATTCATGTGATGTAATTTAAATAACCTAACGCTAGGTTATTTACCCTTATGTTTAGATTTTTTAGTTTTAGCTTGAGCTTTGAGTAAATCATCAAGCGCGCTTCTAGCTTCATCAGCTAAAGCCTCAATGGTAGATTCTAAATGTTCCTCTGGGGTATCTTCCCCGAAGTGTGAGCTACCTTCTATAGCAATATGAGCAAGATACTCTGCTACATCTGACCAATCAAATGACGAAGCAGATATTTTATCTAGGCTAATCATCTTAACAATGGTTAAATCTTTATATTCTGACATAGTGTGAAAAAGTTGATTTTAAGGAATTCTGGCGAAAAAGTGAATTAATAGGTGAACACGTTCTATACCGAATCCGTATTAAACGCACACTATACGAAATCCGTATTGAACGCGCATAATAGCGAGGACTCGTGTCCTTTTTTGTGTGTAAATTTATGTAATTTTATATGAATTTATGTAATTTTATTTATTTTCTAGGGTTCTCAATCGTTTAATTTCTTCAATAACTTCCCTGAAATCGTAATATTTACCCCCTAAAGCCTCTTTGATCTTATCGTATTTGTATAAGTGTAAATCCTCCGATTCCTGATATTCTTGCTCTAAATCTTGATAAGACTCTAGTGTTTTATCTAATAGTTTTTTTAATAGCTCAGTATTTTTCATTTTTTGTTTAATGCATTGCAACCATTGCAAAGCAAAAGGAAACCCCCGATTTTAAATCAGGGGTTTGATTTGCCTTACTTTTTGCGAACTACAGAAACCGCCACTCGATCGCATTTAAAATCAGGGTCGAGAGCAATAAAACCGCTTTGAAATTTTCATTACTCAATTTATTATATTCTGTTTTCATCATATATCCTCAGTTTCTTTGATTTCTACATAGTTAGAATTTGTTTCATCTGGATCATAGTTAAAATCCTCGAAAAACTTTTCGTGAGCATCCTCTTCAGATTCCGCTTCAATGTATTCTTTATAAACTAGGGTTTCGGAGTATTCTATATAATACGTTTTTAGCTTAGTTTCTGTATTGGTTTCTGTTTTCATTTTTTTAGTTTTCTTTTGAGTTTGTTGATTGATGATTTGTACAAAGTTTCAGGTTTGATAAATTTTCCATGACTACAAATGTTCAAAACGTAGTCAGTAAAGTTAGAATCGGGTAAACAGTTCGGGCAAGGTATTGGCTTTTTTATTACATTACAGGCAATGAGTCTTAAATAATATTTGTGCATAGTTTTAATTAGTTAAAGTTTGTGCGATTGCCTGTCCGACTCGTGATCCATGCGGATTTATCCAAACATCCGCCAATCTAGATTTATTTAAACCGGAACAAAGTAAGCATTTTTCACACGCTAACCCTTTAGAATCGCTTAAGCATTCAATTGAATTTTCAGGCTTAACAGGGGAAGCATGGAAAACGCGATAATTTAAGCTTTTCGCAAGCCTGTAACTAGATTCAGTTTCGGTTGAAACCATAAAAAATTTAGCGTATTGACTAGCAAAACGGTTACTCTTCCAGTCATGGAAATAACCTGTATATCCCTTGGCTACCTTGGCAATCGCTTTGACCATTGATACAGGTAAAAGGCTCGGGTTTCCATACGCACCGAAACGTATTTTACGATTCGCGAACACACTAGCGTATTCGCTAGGGTTTAAAGGTAAATATCTTCCCTTATGATACGCTTTCCAGACACTCAACGGTGCTTGTCCAATGTTTACATAACAACCCTTTCCACTAGCAAAGGGGCATCCTTGGCAAATTGTTTCAGCATCTAAACCGCTTTGAACTACTTTGACCGGATCATGATTTTTTAATAAAAACCAAATTTGTACCATATTTCCGGTTTTTCGGTTTTTAGTTTTTAAGGTAGCAATTGCGACAAATTTTTCGCCTTTAATTGTTCCCTCATGTAATATGTAGCCAATGTGTTTTTTCATGTTGAGTTTTTTTATAGTTTTTCGCCTTCAATTCTAATAAATCTTAATTCACGCAATACTTCATTTACATTATTTCCATAAATAGAATGTATTTGCGCTTCCGCATTCCAAAAACCGGCTTTTAAATGTATCCAATAAATTGGCGTTTCCGGCTCAAAAAATACGCGGTCAATTTGATGAGCGCGCTTAAGACAAGCTTTGACTAAACTTTTAGGTAAATTACCTTCAAATATAATTGAAGATTGGTACATAAATTATTACTTTCTACCTAGTTTTTAAGTAAATACGCTATTTCTGAATTCATCACTATAAGCGCGGTTAAGTGACCTTTCTTTTCTTCGACTAAATACTGTACCCTATAGTCTTTTAATAAATCCGCGGTTAAATCGACCAATTCATCGGATGTTTTTTGATAATCTGAATTAATAGCGTTTTTTAATAACATCAATTCAGACTCTGTTAAAGAGACGCTATATACAGTCTCTGTTAATCTACCATTAAACCGCTCTTCGGGTTTGTTTATTGAGTTCATTTTTTATTTATTTGTTTAGGTTAACCAAAACTTAAAATTTATACCCCTGTCCGATAACAATTACCAAAGCGACAACAATAAGCATTGTTAATACTAACAATGCTAAAAAAGAAATGTAATTACAAATGCGAGCTAGTGTTTTCATGTTATTTATAAAAAGGTTTGATATCGCTACTTTTGACTGGCCTGTTGATAATCTTAACTAGCCAATATTTGGCGGGGTCATATTCCCACGATTCAATCAACTTATTCGCCATTTCCTCAGTATAAGGAACATCGGAATAAATAAATGATCTTTCGTATCCGTATACGTCACCACAATAACCTTTAGCAATAATCAAAATAACATCGTATATAATTTTATCGGTATTAGTCATAGTGACTAAACTAAAAAGACAATACGGGAACTAATCAAGTAAATAATGCACGCTATTATAACTATTTTATCCCTTTAACTAAACTTGACTATAAATCCTAACAAAGTGAAAGAAAGCATGTGACCTTAACCTTGCAACAGGATAACACCCTAAAACCTTTAACTGATAAAGAGACAGCATTTGCAAACTATGTACTAGAGGGAAAGGGACACCCTGAAGCATACCGGCTAGCCTATAACAAACCGCAACTCGAAGACGCAAAAGCACGCCCGCAAGCATGGCGAATAATGCAACGCGAACACATAAAACGATACTTTCAACAAATAAAGGATAAAGCAAACACAGGTACAGTCGCAACCCTTCACGAGAAAAGGTTAAGACTAGCGGAAATCATTAGAGACAAGGGGGCATCATACAGCGATATCATTAAGGCTATTTTAGCTGATTATAGTATATCGGGTGAATTGCACTTAAACCAATTACAGGCGGAAAATGGTCAAGACGTGTCTTCCAAAGAAAGATTGCGTAAAGCTTCGATCTCAGACAAGGTGGCTATGCTCAGACAAGCGCGCGAGCAAGACAAGCAGGCCAGCCAAGGCCATTTTCAGCCAAACCCTGAGCCTGACCAGCCAGCCAATACCGACGTATCCACTAGTAAAGATTTGCCACTTATAGAGGCTGTTACGTGGCAACCTGACCCCAGCCAGCCTGCTCCTTAACCCTAAAAACGCATCAAAAAGTAGGGAGTCCAATTACTTATTACTAAGCCAATCTCGAATAATAATAACCCTATAAACAAAAAAATAAAAAAATATTCTATAAAACAGTCGATATTAATTAGATACGTAACAAATTAGACCAATGGTAGCAAAAAATACAAATAATTTATTAGAAGTGGTCGATACTCCTAGTGACATTAAAAAGGAGTTTATAAGTTTATGGACATATTTTAGTGAGGTGTTCATTCCAGAAAATCGAATACAGTTACCGTTAAAACCTTTTCACAAAACGATCTGTGATACGTTACAAGATGCGTACTTGGGGTTATTACCTGCGCAAATCCAGTATGTGATAGTTAACATTGCTCCACGTACAGGTAAGACTAAGATACTTGAAGCAGCTTATACATGGGGTATGGGATATTTTCCTGATTCCCAGATTATCCATTGTTCATATAGTGCGGATATTGCACAGGTTAATTTGGACTATGTGGGTAAGGTTATGGAAAGAGAGTGGTATGTATCATTATTTGGTGAATTAGTAGATAGTAAAAGAGCAGATAAGATTACTACCGTATTTGATGGTAACATTTATGCACAAGGTACGGCAGGTACAATTACTGGTAAGGGTGGTGGTTTAAAGAGGCCAGCAGGTGGTATAATAGGGGTAGATGACCCTGCAAAGCCAGATGATGCCTTGTCGAAAAACAGAAGTGCTGAAGTAAGACAATGGATAGAAACCACGTTAAAGAACAGAAGAAATTCTGACAGATACTGTCCTATTATCATTAATGCCCAAAGGTTGAGTCCAGATGATCTTTGTGGCTATTTGCTTTCCACCTATCCTAACCAATGCCTGCTTTTAAAGTTTCCTGCGCTTATTAATGAAGTTAGTACAATACCTGAAACAATTAGTACCGATACATTGCTAGGGTTAAGGAATACTAGAGTAGGTAGGTACGTATTAGCCTCTCAGTATCAGCAAGAACCTATAGCACAAGGTGGTAATTTGATTCAAGTTGAGGCTCTACGCAGGCATGGTGGAGAATTACATCCTTGGGAAGAAAAGATCATGACCTGTGATACCGCCATTAAGAAAGGGCAAGGTAATGACTGGTATGTGATACAATGTTGGGCAAAGTATCATGGTAAGGCATATTTACTGGATCAAATCAGAGGTAGGTGGACATTACCTGAGTTTGTAAGAACGGCTGCACATTTTTATAAAAAGCATTGTCAGGAACAATTGGATTACCCAGTCAGTAGGTTTATGATCGAAGAGGCAGGTTCGGGGCCGGGAATCATGCAAAGTTTATCTGAACTTGGTATTCCTACCACAGGATTAGTCAGAGTTAAGGATAAAGGTAGCCGTATTAATGATATCTTAGCCTTTGTGGATTCAGGCATGGTTTATATCCCAAAAGAGGAAGAAAATCCTTGGGTATCTGAGTTTTTGATGGAGTTGTCATCTTTTACGCAAGATGACACTCACGCGCATGATGACCAAGTGGACGCTTTTGCTGATGGAGTTAATCAGTTACTTGGTGGTGGCTTATCAATTCTTGATGTATTAGAAAGTCTTGGAAATCTGCAACGATGAGGGCAAAGCAGTTAAAATTTACTGTTGCCGATATCGCAGCGTACAAAAAGGTAACCAGAAAAACTGTTTATCAAGATATTAAGCTAGGCAGGTTTGATCCATTTTATTTACCCAGCCTTTCAAGATACTTGTTGTATAAAAAAGTAAAGAAGAGGAAAAAGAAACCTATGAGCATGATATTCAATGACCAAAGTTATTCGCCTACGAATACCTACAATCCAGATACCCCAGATCACAAAACTGATGGTCAATCTGTGTTTACCCTTAACGGTAATGACTGCATAGCCACTTTTAATAACTGCACGTTCGATGGTAGCAATGTGCATTGGGGTTTTAAAGCTACTGCATCTTTAGCATCAGATGGCACAACTCCTATTGTTATTAATGGGGCTTATTACAATAACTGCACCTTTATTGATGGTATTGAACGTGCTTACGATCAAGTCAGGGGTGGTAATATTGTATTTACCGACTGCAAATTCATAAACACAGGCAAATACCGCCAAAAAGTTAAAAGCTCATTAGAACTTAGTTCATACTGTGACTGCGGTTTAAAAGCAGGCGTATTCAATGTTGAGTTTATACGTTGCTCTATCAATGACGTGCTACTTGGTGATTATTCTATCTATGATCAGATTAAACGTCCAAAGACTCGTGGCATTAGTTTCGATAGTTGTACAAATCCTAATGGTGGACCAATTTTTGTTCGTGGTTGGTATGCTGATCCTTCCACTATTTGGTCAAAAAACACATTACTCGATGTAAACATACATCCAGCATGGATGACTACTGCTTACTTCGATTATGAAATGAAATATGGGGACAATCGTAAAGACGTCCCCGGAGAATTTGTTATTACACCTGTCGAATTAACGCCTGTTACAAATCCCTTTGCCCAGCAATCGGTGTCTTCGACAATGCATGTTGTAGCGCAGAGTTAGACTTATTTAACTCATCTTTCATATCCTCTAACTTTCCGTTGAGGTGTAAAAAGTCTGTAGTCCCGATATGTCCAAGCTGACATTCGGGATCAAGCCATGCAGTACCACCGCACTTTTGCCATCTATAGCATAGGTAATAGTCTTCGGTAATGTATCTTGGATATTTTTGCCCAAACCATTCATCATCGATAACTCCCATACTAAAAACATCATGCATAACGTCTTTAGGTTTAAATGGGCCAGAATCTTCGTCTGAGTAATAAGCAATTTCTGGAAAATGTGCGATAATCATGTCGATTACACGCATTTTATGTAAAAGGAAACCTGTGCCTAAAGACATTGCAGGCAATAAACCTTTTTCATTTCTGTCATTACTATAAAATTCTCCTACCCAAGAAAGCGGTATTTGTTTTTTAGGATACGCTCCACCAACCATATCCACATCATAAGATAGGATTCTTTCAATCTGTTGTGGCCCTGCATTAATATCAGAATCTATCCAAAGCACCTGACTAGCTGGTGTTTGTCTGGCTAACCAAAGTAAAGCATTGCGCGCTTTGGCTAAACCAAAACCGCCAATTTTACGGACTATAAACTTATAGCCATTAATCTCATTATGACTCAGATACGCTAATATCTGAGAGGTTTCCCATCTAAGGGAACCGTTCATTGGAACACCAACGAATACAACTTTAGGATCGCGCTCGGAAGCCTTAACATGCTTGCCGAATATCTCATTGTGGGGGATAGGCATATCTTTTTGTTGCCTTAAATTCTCAAAGGGTCAATGACGTAAATGCGTGAAATCAATTTTAGACCAGCACGGAAACCCAATAATGGATCGTGAAAATTCCATACCAAATGGTATTGGAAGCGATATCATTGAAAAATTTAACAGCGAGCTGGCTTCAATTAAAGAACAAGCAAATAATATTGACCGATTAAATAGCGCAATGGGTGGCTATTCTGGTTTAGTACAGGGTTTAAATTTCCAAGGTCAATTTGCTGGTTATCCTTATTCACCAGAAACAATTTCACAACCTTACACATTAGCTAATGCTAATGCTTACGTACCACTTTCTTTAAATCGTATTCTTTTGTCATATTCTTATATGACTCAGGGATTGTTTAGAACTGTAGTCTGCCAGCCTGTTGACGATGCATTGCGTGGCGGTTTTCAGATTAAAGCTCCAGAACTTTCACAAGAAGAAATTACGCAGTTGCAG